>Ga0256404_1006901_pt1 | contig 18370 bp, 17 predicted proteins | sample RumenRJG_01DNA_FD_185990 | JGI IMG/M metagenome (GOLD analysis project Ga0256404, IMG submission 185990) | Bovine rumen microbial communities from Lethbridge, Alberta, Canada - RJG_01 | ecosystem: Host-associated > Mammals > Digestive system > Stomach > Rumen | place: Canada: Alberta | collected...
TTAAAAAAAGTAAAAAAAAAAAATAAACAAAATAAAAAATATGGAGGAACAAATATGAACAAAGATTTAAAAATCAAACACGGTTTTACCTTGGCAGAAGTTTTTTCAGTACATCCGAAAGGTGTCCACAAGCATGGATTTACCTTGGCGGAAGTTTTTTCAGTACATCCGAAAGGTGGCCGCAAGCAAGCATTTACCTTGGCGGAGGTTTTAATTACCCTCGGAATCATTGGCGTTGTTGCGGCGATGACGTTACCAACATTGATTAATAATGCTCGATATAGACAATTTGAAGCGGCACTTAAGAAAGGATATTCAACGCTTAATCAAGCGCTTCAGATGTATCAAGCTGAAAATGGTGAAATACTAACGCCGGATGTTGTTCGGGGTGAGGGTTTAACTGCCAAATATTTAATGAAAAAATATCTTATGAAGTATATTAAAAATGTAAAAGATTGTGGAATTGGTACATCTGACAGAAGTACTGCATGTGTTCCTGACGGTTATTCTCCGGAAGGTCAAGAAGTGCAATTTGCATATTCGACTGATTATAAAGATTTCAGTGGAAAAACAAGTTTAATTAAAGGAGCTTTAGATGATGGGCAATTTGTGATTAACGATGGCAGCTTGGTTCTAATAAACAATCCTGGTTCTGTCGGTTCTAGGGTACATGTTTTTATTGATGTTAATGGTTACAATAATAAACCAAATCGATGTGGATATGATTTATTTGGATTTCAATTGATGGATGACGGAAAATTGTTACCTATGGGACAGCCAGGGACTACATATGTAAGTGAGTCAGCGTATTGTTCAAAAACTGTAACCTCAGCATATAATGGATTAGCATGCACTGCTAAGGCACTGTCTGACAAAAATTATTTCAAAAACTTGCCTTAAATTCTATTTATTCGATTTTTCTCCACTAAATGGGTGATTTTAATTGATAAACAGGGTTGTTTATGATATGCTTAAGAAGCCTGAAATGCCGAAAAGAGGATACTATGAACAGCGTCAATCAAAATATCAAACCCATCAGTGCGTCAATAAATAAGGTTGGAAACCTGGAAATTGGCGGATGTGATGCTGTTGAATTAGTTGAACGTTTCGGAACCCCCTTGTATGTTATTGATGAAGCAACATTGAGAGGAATTTGTCGTGAATTCAAAAAGGCGTTTAAAAATTACCCGAGTGTAAATATGATGTATGCATCCAAGGCTCTTTGCACATCTGCTATTGCTAAAATTGTAGCAAGTGAAGGATTTGGATTTGATGTTGTATCAGCCGGAGAAATTTATACTTGTCACAGGGCAGGTGTTGATATGTCGAAGGTCTTATTCAACGGCAACAACAAGGGTTATGAAGAAATAATTTTGGCATTGGATTTGGGTGTCGGAAGATTTTCCGTTGACAACTTTTTCGAGCTGGCATTATTAGATGAAATAGCGGCATCGGAAAATAAAGTTGTCGATATTTTGCTAAGAATAACTCCGGGAATTGAATGTCACACGCACGAATATATTCAGACCGGGCATTTAGATTCAAAATTCGGATTCGATTTAACACAAATTGATGATGCTGTTGAATTGATTGTAAATGAATATAAAAATTTGAATTTAAAAGGGCTTCATGCTCATATTGGTTCACAGATTTTTGAAACAAAAGTTTTTGAAGATGAGATAGACATTTTATTCGGTGAAATTGCAAGATTGAACGGAAAATTTGCATTAAATTTGAATGAAATGAATATAGGCGGCGGTTTGGCTGTAAAGTATACTGATGAGGATGTTCCGCCTTCGGTTTTTGATATAGCGAAGGTTATTACCGAAAGTGTTGAGAAAAGTTCAAATAAATATGGTCTTGAAAAGCCAATTTTGTTTTTAGAGCCCGGAAGAAGTATCATTTCTACAAGTGGTGTAACTCTTTACACTGTCGGAAGTTCAAAACAAGTTCCGCAAGGCAGAAAATATGTTGCTCTTGATGGCGGAATGGCAGATAATCCGAGACCTTCGCTTTATGGTGCAAAATATTGTGCAGTTAAAGCAAATGCAAAAGAAAATGAAGAAGTTGAAACGGTTACGCTTGCGGGTAAATATTGTGAAAGCGGAGATATTTTAATTGAAGATGTAGTATTGCCAAAGCTTGAAGCCGGAGATGTGGTTTGCGTGTTTAATACAGGCGCTTACAATTATTCTATGGCTTCAAATTACAATCGTCGCGAAAAATCGGCAATGGTTTTGGTGAATGATTCGAATGCTGATATAATTATCAGGAGAGAGAGTTTGGATGATTTAGTTGCAAATGACGTGATTCCTGAAAGGTTGAGGGACAAATAATGCTGACAGATTTTGTTGCTTTTATAGTTAAATATTTTAGAAATACTTTTACAACTTTTACAATTGCGGACATAATACAAGTTGTAGTTTTGGCAGCATTTTTGTTTTTTGCTTACAAAAAATTTATAAAAAACACTCGTTCGGAAAAATTTGTGAAAGGAGTGTTAATTCTGGCATTGGGATGGATTATCAGTGAAATTTTAATTGCCATCGATTTGAAAATATGGGGAATATTTTTGAGAACGACTGTAATGTTTGTTTCATTGAGTTTAATTGTTATATTCCAGCCGGAGTTAAGAAAATTTTTAGGATTTTTGGGTCAGGCAGATATAATAAGCAAATTGTTTTCATCGGATGACGGTCAGACCAAAAAAGGTACAAAAATCGATGTAATAAAAGAATTAGTTGACGCTGTAAAAGATTTATCAAAATCTCATACCGGTGCATTAATGGTATTTCAGGGCGATTTAAGCCATACATATACAGATGTCGGAACAATTTTGAATGCAGATTTGTCAACAGAATTGTTGTTGACAATTTTTCACGAAAATACCCCGTTGCATGATGGTGCTGTAGTAATAGATAGAGACAAAATAATTTCTGCGGGAGTACTTTTGCCGTTGACGGAAGATCCAAAATTGAGTTGGAAATACGGAACTCGCCACAGAGCCGCAATAGGGATGAGTGAAACTTCGGATTCGGCTTGTCTTGTAGTTTCTGAAGAAACAGGTGATGTGTCAATAAGTATGGATGGTACTTTGAAAAAATATGAAGATTTGGCAACTTTGAAATCCGATTTGGAAAAGATTTTAGGTTATAAAAAATCTGAGCCGAAAGATACTTCCAGACGACCTATTTTTAAACTTGGTGCAATTATTTCGACCTCAAAAACTTCAGATGACAGTTTAGGAAATTCAAAATGATACAAAGAAACTTTTATGACAGATTAATTAATTTTATGTTTTTGACAATAGGGCCGTTAATTGCGGCATTTGCTATAGAAATTTTTTTGGTGCCTAATAATATAATTGATGGCGGAGTTGTTGGAATTTCGATTATATTGCAGTATCTGACAAAGTGGAATCTTGGCTTGATTATATTTTTGATAAACTTACCATTTTTCTTTTTGGCGTTCAATAAGATAGGCAAACATTTTGTCCTAAGGACATTTTATGCAATTTCAGTTTTGTCGTTAGGCGTAAACTTTTTTCATATTAATCATTTTCATGTAACAAATGATTTGCTTTTGGTAACAGTTTTTGGTGGGATAATTCTTGGTGCCGGAGTGGGTTTGGTGTTAAAGCATAATGGTTCGATGGATGGGACAGAGATTTTAGCCTTGGTTTTATCAAAAAAGATGGGGGTTACTGTTGGTGAATGCATAATGTTTTTCAATGTATTTATATATACAGCAGCCGGCTTTGTTTTTGGATTCGAAAAGGCTATGTATGCGGTTTTGACATATTTTATTGCGTACAAGGTTATAGATATAGTTGTTGAAGGCTTTAATACATCTAAATCGGTAAGAATTATTAGTAATAAATATGAAGAAATCGGCCAAACTCTTATTAACGAATTGGAAATAGGGGTTACATATATTAAGGCAAAAGGCGGATTTTCCGGTGATGATAAAACCATAATTTATTGCGTAATGTCAAGGTTAGAACTTGCAAAATTGAAAGAAATCGCCGTTAATATTGATCCGTCAGCGTTTATTTCAATTGTGGATGTGCACGAATCGTTTGGCGGAAGATTGAAAAAATATAGAGATAAAATTTAACATATAGACATTTTTTTTAAAATGATTTATATTTTAATAAAGGTTTAGGCGAAGTTTAAGGATTTTAAAAAATGGCAAAAAATACCGATACAGTACCAATAGAAGTAAATATTTTGACAAACGACCATGATATAAAGGGAATAGTTCACGTTTCTAAATATACAAATACGAATCGCGAATTAACGGATTTATTAAATGATAAAGAAAGAAGGTTTCTTGCGGTAACTAATGCTGAAATTTATCCACGCACGCCAGGTCAATCACCAAGAAGATATAATTTTTTGGAAATACATATGGATTATGTTTTAATGGTTCACCCTGTAACGCAAGCGGTATTCCAAGACAGCGGAAAATCACAAGAAGATATTAAACGATTCCGTGAGTTGAGAATGAAATTGAATCAAACTAAGCCTTTCTAAATTCATCAACTGTATTATTCCATTGAAAAATTATGTGTGGTAAACTTTAGTTATGAAAAAAGGGGTAGGTTTATTTTTAGCATTATTAGTGTTAAGTCTTTTACTATTGAAAGGCTGTATAAAGCGTGATGTTCCAACTGAACCCGATTTTGGATTTTCTTCCGATATGAAAACTGTTTTAAATACAGAATTCCCGCCGGAAGCCAAAAACGTTACAATCAATGGAGTTGATTATCTTCAATCACAAGCACCAATTGGAAAATTTAAAGGACAATTGGTTGCGTCAACAATTGGTGAGGGTCCAAAAACATTCAATCCTTTCAATTCAAAAGATAATACATCTTCTACAATGAGTGAAATAATGTATGACGGACTTTTGACAACTAATCCCAAAACCGGTGAAGTTGTTCCTAAACTTGCTAAGTCATACTCTATAAAAGGAAATGATTATATTGTAAATCTTCGTCGTGGAATAAAATGGTCAGACGGTGTAGAAATTACTGCCGATGATGTGGTTTTTACTTGGCAAAATATAATCTTTGCCGGATTTGGAAACACTTCGACTCGTGACTCAATGGTAATAGATGGTCAACTTCCTTCTATTACAAAAATTGATGATTACACGGTAAAATTTACAACCCCAAAACCATTTGCACCGTTTTTACGCCTGCTTGGTACCCCTATTGCACCGAAACATATTTTTAAACCGGCTGTTGATAAAGGTAAAGAATATTTTGATACTTTCCTTTCAACAAATACAAATCCGGAAAATTTTGTTATCTCAGGTGCGTTTAAATTGAAAGAATATATACCTGCACAAAGAGTTATCTTTGAACGAAATCCAAATTATTACGAAATAAATTTAAATAATGAAAAATTGCCGTATCTGGATAGAATTGTTTATTTAATTGTTGGTGATATCAATAATGAAGTTTTAAAATTTGAAGGAGGAGAAATTGATGTTCTGGGGCTTCAGGGGGCAAATGTTGCAAGGTTTAAATCAAGAGAAAGCTACTCTGATTATAAAATTCATAATATCGGCCCGGATACAGGAACGATGTATCTTTCTATGAATTTGAATACCCGTAAAGATGATAAAGGTAAATTTTATGTTGATCCGATAAAACAAAATTGGTTTGGGGATTTGAATTTTAGGCGTGCTGTAGACTTTGCAATTGACAGAAAAAATATGATTTTGAATATTGCAAACGGTCTTGGACTTCCGCTTTTTACGCCGGAAACTTTAAATTCAATATTTTTAAATAAGGAATTGAAACCTTATGATAAAGATGTCAATAAATCTCGTGAATTGCTTAAAGAATCAGGATTTTATTGGGATAAAGACGGAAAACTTTTCGATAAATCAGGAAACAGAGTAGAATTTAATTTGTATACGAACGCCGGCAACACCGAACGCGAAGCAATTGGTGTAATGATAAAACAGGATTTGGAAGATTTGGGAATGAAGGTGAATTTTAAACCGATAGAATTTAATTCGCTTGTGAATAAATTGGTGTCTACTCCTGATTGGGATATGGTAATTATGGGATTTACCGGGTCACCTTTAGAACCTAACGGCGGTAAAAATGTTTGGCTTTCAAATGGAACTTTGCATTTATTTAATCAAAGACAACCAAATGAGTATAATTCGCCGAAACTTCCGTTTGAAAAAAGACTTGATTATTTGATGGATAAAGGGGCGTTGGTAGTTGATTTTGATGAAAGAAAAAAATATTATGATGAATATCAAAAGATTGTATACGAGCAAAAACCATTTATATATTTGTATTCGCCTATAAGAATTAGCGCGATTAGAAAGAAATTTAAAAATATTTTTCCAAGTGAACTTGCCGGAATAATTTATAATATTGAAGAAATTTATATTGATGAGGTTAGTGATTAATGGATATTTTAAAATATATTTTTAAACGAATAATTCAGACAATACCATTGTTGGTATTGGTATCGTTAATCAGCTTTTTTATAATTCGTCTTAGTCCTGTTGATCCGCTTGCTGAATTAAGATTGAACCCATCAATTTCTCAGGAAACATTGGAAAAGGAGAAAGTAAGATTAGGGCTTGATAAACCTATAATTATTCAATATGGATTGTGGGCAAAATCATTTGTGAAGGGAGATCTGGGCATCACCTCTAACGGAGAGAAAGTTAGTGTAAAACTCAAGGAGAGAATACCTAATACATTGTTGTTAACTATCATTGTTATTTTTTTAACGTGGATTGTCGGAATTCCGTTGGGTATTCTTGCAGCTGTAAATTGGAAAACATCTTTTGATAGGATATTAACGGTTTTAACAAGTATCGGAATGGCAATACCATCTTTTTTCTTTGCGGTATTATTGCTTTTATTTGCCGTAAAAACCGGATGGTTTCCGATTGGGGGGCTTACAAGCTCCAATTTTTCAACAATGAGTTTTTGGGCTAAATTTGTTGATTTGCTACACCATTTGGTTTTACCGGTGACAGTATTATTTACAATTTCTCTTGCGGGTTTGCAGCGACAAATGAGAGGTAATTTGCTAGATGTTTTAGATAGTGATTATGTAAAATTTGCCAGGGCAAAGGGAGTTAGTGAATTTAATGTGATTGTGAAACACGCATTAAGAAATGCTGTTAATCCTTTAATAACACTTTTGGGTTTTGAATTTGCAGGACTTTTGAGTGGTGCAGCTTTGACGGAATATGTTTTTCAGTATCCGGGTCTTGGTAGATTAATATTAGAGGCTGTTTTAAAATCTGACATAAATCTTGTAATGGCGTCATTAATGATGGGTGCGGTTATGTTAATTGCGGGAAATTTATTGGCTGATATTCTTTTGATTTTGACAGACCCGAGAATAAGGGGGCAAAATGATTAAGGATGTATTAAAACAACTTTGGAAAGATAAGTATGCACGAATTGCCCTTGTTGTGTTGGGAATAATTTATGTTACACTTTTGTTTGCTGATTTTATAGCTCCATATACAAAAGATTTTTCTGACAGAACAATGGCGTATGTTCCCCCATCAAAAGTATTTACTATTGATGAAAACGGGAAATTTTCAAGGCCGTATATTTACAATTATATAAGGGAATTTGATGGTGAAAATTTAAGAATAGTTTATCGTGTAGACAGAAGCCAAAAGCATTATCTTAAGTTTTTTTCCCAGGGCCAAGAGTACAAATTTTTAGGATTAATCCCAATGAAACGTCATTTGGTAACGACAGATAATGACGGTAGGTTATATCTTTTGGGAACTGATATAAACGGTCGGGATGTATTTTCAAGAATTCTTTTTGGCGGTAGAATTTCAATGACAATAGGATTTTTAGCATTATTGGTGCTTTTCCCGATAGGGTTGTTATATGGTGGAATTTCCGGCTATTTTGGCGGCAAAGTTGATATGATTATGATGCGTTTTGCAGAGGCCGTTATGTCTATTCCGAGTTTTTATTTGTTGATAATTTTGGCGTCGATATTACCTTCCGGCATGACAAGTATTCAAAGATTTATATTAATAGTTGTAATCCTTGCGCTGATTGGTTGGGCAGGATTTGCAAGGGTTGTGAGAGGAATGGTATTATCAATCAAAAATCAGGAATATATTCAAGCGGCACGTGCTATCGGCGCAAGTAATTTGAGAATAATTTTGAAACATGTGCTTCCGCAAACTACAAGTTTTGTTATAGTTGCAATAACTCTTTCTGTGCCGTCATATATATTATCGGAATCCGGATTGAGCTTTTTAGGACTTGGAATTCAGCAGCCCGACGCAAGTTGGGGCAATATGCTTAAAGAGGCTCAGGAATTTACGAATATTGTAAGTAGACCGTGGCTTTTGACACCAGGATTTTTAATTTTTATTGCAGTGTTGTGTTTTAATTTGATAGGTGATACCATTAGAGATGTGCTTGATCCCAAAAGTAAAGTAAGATGAGAGTAGAGTAATGGAATTAACGGAAATCGGAAATATATTAAATTTGGATATCATAATCAGAGTAGCAAGTGCTTTGGTGCTTGGGGCTTTGATAGGATTAGAACGAGAGTTAACAAATAAATATGCAGGATTAAGGACAAATATTCTTGTCTGTGTTGGAGCTTGTATATTTACGATAATTTCTATATACGGATTTCCGATTGTTCCTACTTCGGGTGTGGAATTCGGAACTCGCGATACGGCAAGAGTTGCAGCACAAGTTGTAACCGGAATTGGTTTTGTGGGTGGCGGTGCCGTTTTAAGGCATGGTGCAACAATATTGGGGCTGACAACAGCGGCTACATTGTGGATTGCGGCAAGTGTAGGGATGGCTTGCGGAGCCGGCATGCTTGGATTGGCATCGATTTCTACAGTGCTTACCATAATAATTCTTGTTTCTGCACGATTTTTTGAACGTTCCGTTCTTTCAACAAGTATCAAAAATACAAAATGCATTAAGGTCAATATAACTTGTAAAAATGAAAATTCTTCTAAAATTTATGATTCAATAATTGATAAATATCCGAATCTTCGTGAAATTTCAAGAAAAATGAATAAAAATGGTGAAAATATGACCAAAATTTCAGTGGTCTTCGATCTTTCTTCCAAAAATCCAATAAAATCTATTTACAAAAATTTTCAGGATACTGAAGGTATTGAATCAATATCCGTTCAAGAATTTAATGAAATAGTTTAAAATGAAAATTGTTACAATTTCGGAAAGCCTTATTATAAGCGGCTTTATACTGCCTAATTGACCCTAAAACAATGTTTCAGACTTGAAAAAAATTTTTGAGCATGTATTATATGAATATAACCTATTCCAAGAAACGTTCTTTTTACTGACGTTAAGGTTAAAAGTTTAAAAAAGTTAAGAGATGCTTTTTGTTTCGAGGAATATTCAATTTACAACTTAGAGGATTTAAATTTGAAGAAATTATTGCTATTAACTATTACGTTAGTAATGTTTTTATGCGCACAAACACCATCAAGCGCGACTGACGTTAAAACAGTGAAGGCAACAATCGTAAAACACGCAATGGCAATGGGTGTAGATCCTGCGCTTGCACTTTCTATTGCAAAGGCAGAATCCGGATTCAGACACAATGCCACAAGTTGCCATGGCGCAGTTGGAGTATTTCAGCTAATGCCATCAACCGCCAGAAGAATGGGGCTTAACCCTTATTCTTTGAACGACAACATTAAAGGCGGAATTCAATATTATAAGAATATGTACAAAATGTTTGGTTCAACAGAACTTGCTCTTGCTGCATACAATGCAGGTCCGGGAAATGTAAAAAAATATAATCAGGTGCCACCTTTTGCAGAAACAAAAAGATTTGTAAGCAAAATTATGGCTGATTATAATTACCAGAAAAAATACCCTGATGCTGCTGTAGTAGAAGCTAAAAAAGCTACTGGTGCAAAGACTGTTCCGGCAAGCAATGTTCAAGCTCAGGTTGCGCAAACTCAAAAACCTACAGCAACAGCAGATTCAGAAAATAAAACTGAAGCAAAAATCGAAGCGCAAGTTGAAGCTGCAACAGGCGTAAATGCTGAAGTTGTTGAACAAAAAGTAACGGTTGAATCCGTTTCGGAAACGACATCAATATAAAATCGTCGTTTAAATAAGATTTGAGTTATCCATACACACTGTTCAAACAGTGTGTTTTTTTTACTTAAAATTTTTTTAGTTTTATCGTTACAAAAGTTTACATTGTTTTTGTAAAAAAGCAATTTTTTTATCTCATCTTACTTACATGAATTGTAAAAGGAAGTGTGTGATGGAAATTACCTTTAACAATGTAGTTTCAAACTTAAATAAAACTCAGTATCAACCGCGGTTTAATTTGAAAAGCGGTTACGGAAATTTGCGTCCGTTAGAAAAAGACACAGTTTGTTTTACAGGAGGAGAGAAAATTTTAGTCGATGGGATGAAAGGTGGAATGTCAGTTTCTAAGGAAGCGGCAAACCAAATTATTCGTGAAGCAAAAATTGTAGCAAAAGATTATGTAAATGAATTACGGCATTATTTAGCACCTTTAATTGTGAGTGCCGAACATCCGGAAAAACCGATTAAATCAATAACATACCGTGTTAAAAATGATTTCTCAATCCGCGAAAAGGCAAAAACCAGAAAGCTTCGGACAATTCCTGAAATTAAGGCGGGATTGGATGATTTAATTGGTGTGAGGATTATTACAAATAACGGCTCTAAAGAAGAAATTGATAAAATTATTAAACGATTAACAAAAGGTGTTGGAGAAGGTCGATTTAAAATTTTCGAAATTGAAAACTATTGTATTGACAACAAATCAGGATTTGCATCAGATGCAGCATTAAATAAACTTCAACAAGCAGGAAATAAGATTCTTTCTAATGGCGTTATCAAGCGAGAGCAGTCAATTCCTTCCGGTTATACTGCTATACATTTGGCATCATTTTTACCGGATGGCTACAAGGCTGAAATTCAGATTATGAGTTCTGACGTTGAAAAAGTAAAAGAAATAGAGGATTTTATTTATAAAATAAAGACGAACAAAACTCTTGGTAAAAAATACAAACCGATTGAAGAAATGTTAGCAGAGTTAAGAATAAATGAAGCGTTGCAACGTTCTGTAAATTCTTATACTCGTAACTTGTATAGAATTGCTCGTGAAGAAGGATTTCATTCGAAAAAATATGCTTTCCCGCCTGCGCCGGATTACATTTTGCCGGAATTTGATTTTAACAAAATTTTAAAAATGAAAAAAGTTTGTGATAAACAGGCTAAGTAGATTAAAAACGACTGAATTTTAACAATAATTTTAAATTTTTCCTATTTCCTTTTTTACTGTATAATGAAGAAAGGAATTGAAATTAAAAGAGGGAAAAACATGTTAATATCACTGAACTGGTTGAATGAATTTGTTGATTTGTCAGATAAAACCGAGCAAGAAATAGCTCACGGACTTACGATGAGCGGACTTGAAGTCGAAGAAATTTCTGAAGTAAAGGCTCAATTTACAAATATAAGAACTGTAAAAATTGAAAAAATTGACAATCATCCAAATTCTGACCATCTTCATCTAGTGACTATTAATCTTGGAAATGATTTAAAAACCGTAGTTTGTGGGGCCCAAAATATTGCAGAAGGCCAAATTGTTCCTTACGCATCTGTTGGCAGTAAGGTTTTAGACAGAAAAACCGGAGAAATGTTTACTCTTACTCCTGCAGTAATTCGTGGCGTTCCTTCTGAAGGGATGTTATGTTCTGCTGATGAGCTGGGAGTTTCTGAAAGAAACTATCAACAAGAAGATGGTATTTTGGTATTGAATAGAATTTTCCCTGAAATAAAAGTAGGAGAAGATGTTGAAAAAGTTTTGGGTTTTGACAATGACATTGTTTTAAATATTGCACCGACAGCAAATCGTGGCGATCAAATGTCTGTCATTGGAGTTGCAAGGGAATTGAGTGCTATTTTCAACCGTCCGTTAAAATTTTCTAAAATAACTTCAACGAATGATTTAAAGACTGATTTATTCAAGGTTGAAATTAAAGATGAAAGTATATGCAAGTATTACTCTGTTGGAATATTAAAGGATGTAAAAATCAAGCCATCTCCGGAATGGATGGTTAAAAGGCTTTTGGCATCCGGTATTCGTTCTATTAATAACGTTGTTGATATAACGAATTACGTACTTTTGGAATACGGTACACCTTTACATGCTTTTGATTTAAATAAGCTTGATGGATATCTTTGCGTAAGACGTGGCAATGAAGGAGAAACTCTCACAACGCTTGACGAAGTTGAACGTACTTTGAATAATGATACTATTGTTATTTCTACAAAAGATAGGGGGGTATGTTTAGGCGGAGTATTTGGCGGATTGAACTCTGAAATTGATGAAAATTCAACAGGAATTGCGCTTGAAGCTGCTTATTTTGTGCCGTCTGCTATTAGAAAATCTTCAAGAAGTGTGGGTTATAGAAGTGAGGCATCAGCAAGATTTGAGCGTGGAATTGACATTGAATCGATTCATCCGGCCTTAATGCGTGCGATGCAGCTTTTGACAGAACTTGCAGATGCAAGGGTTGAAGGGGTTGTTGAAACCGGTCAAAATAAACTTCAACCTATAGAAATAACATTAAGATATGCTCAAATAAAAAGGATTCTTGGTTGCGAAATAGATTCTTTCCGCTGTGATGAAATTTTAGAAAATCTCGGATTTGAAAAACTTGGCGGAAACGATGCGGCGGCAAAATTTTTGGTTCCGTCTTATCGAGCAATGGATGTTACAAGAGAAATTGATTTAATAGAAGAAATATCAAGAATCAACGGTTATGACAAGGTTACACCGACTCTTCCATCCAAATCTGTAACTGCCGAAATTTCGTTGGAAGAACGGGTTGTCGCGAAGGTTCACAAATTAATGAGAGAATCCGGATTGAATGAAATGGTTACAAATTCGTTAATAGGACCTGCTATGCTTACCAAATTCAACATGACTTATAATGATGAAAAAGCGGTAAAAGTTTTGCACTCGGCAAGTGAAGATTACTCAATGCTTAGACAATCTATGGCGCCAAGTATATTGAATTGTTTGAAATACAATTTTGATAACGGGCAAAAAACGTTCTGGTCTTACGAAGTTGGAACGACATATGTGATTAAGAACCCTGCTGACGAAAAGACTTCAGGTGTAGACGAAAGACGAGTTCTTGCAGGTGTTTTAACAGGTGAAATTGAAAATTCTAAGTGGGTTCATAATGTTGAAACAGATTTTTATACTGTTAAAGGAATTATGGAAAAACTTTTTGAATCTTTAGGGGTAGAAAAGCGAATAAAATTTATTCCATTCGATAAATCAGATGTGAAAAATGTTCCGCTTCATCCATTCAAGAGCGCCGCAATAACTGTTTTGGGTAAGAATCAAACCACAATAGGTTATCTCGGCGAAATTCATCCGACCTTGAAAGATAAATTAAAAATGAATCAAGGTGCATACCTTTTTGCAGTTGATTTGGAAGAGATAATTTCAATAGTTAAAGAATCAACGCCAAGGTTCAAAAAACTTCCGCAATACCCTGAAGTTAGACGTGATTTAGCATTCGTTATATCTGACGGAGTGTCATTTGAAGAAATTCAGAAGGCTATAAAGAGTGCTGTAAAACAAAACTATTACAACGGTTCTGAAATTTTTGATGTTTACCAAGGTGAACATATTGAGAATGGTTATAAGAGTTTGGCTTTCAGAATAAAACTTCAGGATGAAAATTCAACTTTAACCGATGAAATTATTGAAGATCAGATGAATTCTATCAGATGTAAACTTCAAAAAACATTTACAGATATTACGTTTAGAGAATAAATTTTCTTGGAAAGGGAGATTTGTATGAAAAAACTTTTAGCAACAATGTTAATGTCAGGAATAATTTTTGCAGGTCAGATTTCGGCAAATGCTGTTAATAATGTGCTTCCGCGCTATGTGAATTACACTAATATCCATTCTTTGGGTGTTTATGAAGTGAATGACAGAATTATTCTTTATAAAGAGCCAAATGAAACTTCTGCAATTGTTATGTCTTACATCATAAGCAAAAGTGGAATTTTTCCGGAAAATACCAGAGAGGAAGATTTGTTTGCTGTATTTATTCCCAAAAAAGAACTTGCTCTTATGACGGTTGTTGATGAAAATGAGGATTGGGTTCAAGTTGTTTATGATAATAAAACCGGCGCAAGCGCGTGGTTAAAAAAAGATGACCCTTATAAATTTATGACTTGGATTCATTTTTATAACATGTACGGGCGTAAATATGGACTTTATCAATTAAAAGACACTCCTAATCACATAAATACCATGCGCAGTGCGGCAAAAGAAGATTCACAATCAGTGGGGGAACTTAATCATCCGGAAAAGATTAACCTTAATGTAATAAACGGTAATTGGGCTCTTGTTAGTGTTAAGGATTTGGATAGAATGCCAAAAACAGGTTTTGTCAGATGGAGAGCAGATAATGGGATAAGGTATTTCTTCCCGGATATAAAATAGGTGATTAAAGGTGAAACAGGGATTATTTATAACATTTGAAGGTGCCGATGGTTGCGGAAAAACTACGCAATTAAATCTTTTAGCTGAATATTTACGAAATAAAGGTTATGAGATAGTAATTACTCGCGAACCCGGAGCAAAAGGGTTAGGTGAGAAGATTCGCGAAATTCTTTTAGATTATCAAGGGCCTGTATCTGACAGATGTGAACAATTTTTGTTTCTTGCAGATAGAGCCCAACACGTTGATACAATTATAAAACCGGCACTTCAAGAAGGTAAAATTGTCCTCTGTGACCGTCATACTGATAGCACACTTGCTTACCAAGGTTTTGGACGTGGTTTGGATTTGGATAGATTAAAAAACTTGAACGAAATCGCAACCGCAGGTTTGAAGCCTAACCTAACCCTTATTTTTGATGTTGATACAGAAACTTCTATGCGACGTGTTGGTGCAAACAAAGATAGAATGGAAAGTGCCGGTGTTGAATTTCATCAAAAGGTTCGACAAGGGTACCTTGAACTTGCAAAATTAGAACCAAATCGCATAAAAGTTCTTGATGCAACCCTTTCAATAGATGAAATTCATACTCAAGTTATTGAAATATTTAACAATTTATAAAATTCTTTTGTAAATCGTATCAATACTTTTCAAATAATCGTTTTTGTCAAAAATTTCATTAATTTCATCAATTGAAAGCTTTTCGGTAATATCTTTATCTTTTAGCAAGTTTTCCTTAAAATTGCCGTCATTTTCAAAAGCATCAAGAGCATTCCTTTGAATGATTTTATAAGATTCTTCTCTGGTTAATCCTTTTTCAACAAGTTTTAAAAGTGCCTTTTGTGAAAATACTATGCCACCAAATTTATCTGTATTTTTAAGCATATTTTTTTCATGAACGTTTAAATTTTCAACAACACCTTTGAATCTATTTAACATAAAATCAACCAATATCAAGCTGTCAGGAAAAATAATTCTTTCTGCTGAACTGTGAGAAATATCACGCTCATGCCAAAGCGGAATATTTTCCATGGCAACCATTGAATTTGCCCTGACAACTCGGGCAAGTCCACACAAATTTTCACTTAAAACGGGATTTTTCTTGTGAGGCATTGCGGAAGAACCCTTTTGCCCTGTTGCAAACCCTTCTTCAACTTCTAAAACTTCCGTGCGTTGCAAATGCCTTATTTCAATTGCAAATTGCTCAATAACCGATGCAATAAGTGCCAACGATTGCATAAAATACGCGTGATAATCACGGGCAATTACTTGCGTGGATATCCTTGCTGGTTTAAGTCCCAAACTCGTGCAAGTTATTTCTTCAATTTCAGGTAATATGTTACTATAAGTTCCAACAGGCCCTGAAATCTGTCCAATGCGAATCTGCTCTAAGGCATGGGAAAAATTATCTCTTTGGCGTTCAAGGATATCAATCCAAGAGCATAATTTAACTCCAAACGTCATTACTTCTGCATGAATGCCATGGGAACGACCGATACAGACAGTACTACGATGTTTGTTTGCAAGAATCCTTAAAGCTTGAATTGTTTCCTCTAAACCTTCTTTAATAATCTTTCCGCTATCTTGAATTTGTAAAGCAAATGCCGTATCAATTACATCAGAGCTGGTCATTCCGACATGCATATATTTTGCATACTCGCCCAAATTTTCGTTCACACAGGTTAAAAACGCGATAACATCATGTCTAACCTCGGCTTCTATCTCATCAATCCGCGCCACATCAAATTTTGCGTGCTTTTTCAATTCCAAAATATCATCTGCCGGAAATTTACCAAGCTTGCTCCAAGCCTCGGCAACTGCAATTTCAACTTTTAAATAATAATCAAATTTGGAATCCAATTCCCAAATTTTTGACATCTTTTCTCTGGAATATCTCGTAATCATGCCCTAATTATACCACGAAATTAAGAATTTTTACATTTCTTAATATATTTCAAAATGCCTGAAAACCATGCCCCATGCATGTTTGCATGCTACGACATGGCAAAAACCATGTAACCATGGGGTTTTTACCGGGGTTAGTGGGCTAAAAACCTTGATATGACTGCACTTTAATTCATGTTTACAAAACTTCATAATATCATGATAGTTACTTGAAAATTAAAACTGATTTTTTATAATGTTGTTATAGGGATGACGTACAGAGTTTCAAGACTGAGATCTTGGGAGAGAGTTGTATCCGGAATGAAAATTTGTACGTTGGAGAATACAGATAAATCGGGAGATTATATAAATTGTTAAGAAGTAGGGATATGGGTAGGGCCGTAGCTGTAAGACGTTGGACACAAACGGCAATGGAATGTTACAAGCGCGGATGTAACTGTGAAGGATGTTTTTATAAAGATTTCTTTAGCGGTTCATCGCAGAAATGTCAAATGAAGGCTTCCGTGTTGGAATTGGTTAGAGTTATAGGTACACCTTCAAATATTGAAATGCAACAATTTCTTATAGAAGATTAAATTAACTCTTTAAAAATTTAAATAAGTATGCTATACTTATGAGGCGATAAATAAACGGAGGTCCAAAATGCACATACACGTAAATGGCAGAAATATTGAAATTACCGACGCAATTAAAGCTTATGTAAAAGAAAAAATCGGTAAAGTGGCAACACATTATGATCAAATTCAAGCGATTGATGTAGTATTATCAGTTATTAAAAATCCTGCGGCAAGCGGTGCGCATGTTGCAGAAGTTTCTTGCAAAATGTCAGCAGGCAGCACAATTCACTGTGAAGAAGCTGCTGAATCAATGTATGCAAGTATAGATTTGTTGGCAAACAAGCTTGATAGGCAAGTTAAAAAATTCAAAGACAAATCTTTGGGTTCTGATAAAGCTTCTATCAGAACTGAGAATTTAGAAGAAGTTGTTGAAGATGAAGAATAAAAATTGTTAAAAAGCAGGCAGGGTGGTAAATCCTGCCTGCTTTTTGGTATATAAGAGGATATATGATAAACGGGAAAAAAGTAATTATTGTAATGCCTGCATATAACGCGGAAAAGACGCTAAAGCAGACTTATGACGAGATATACAAGCCATTTATTGATGAAGTAATTCTTGTTGATGATAATTCTTTAGACAATACAAAGCTTGTTTCAAAGGAATTAAATATAAAAACAATAGTTCATCCGGAAAATAAGGGTTATGGGGGAAATCAGAAATCATGTTATCGAGCAGCGCTTCAATGCGGTGCGGATGTGGTTGTGATGCTTCATCCTGATTACCAATACACTCCAAAACTTATTCCGGCGATAGTTTCGATGATGGCGTTTGGGGAATATGATGCCGTCTTAGCTTCACGAATGTTGGGAAATTCTGCCTTAAAAGGTGGAATGCCATTTTATAAATTTATAGCCAACAGATTTTTGACAATATTTGAGAATATATTTACCGGGCAGAATTTGTCTGAGTATCATACGGGGTTTCGCGGATTTACGAGGGAAGTGTTAGAAAGCTTACCGTTGGAAGAATGCAGTGATGATTTTATTTTTGATAATGAAATGATTGCTCAGATGTTTTTTAATGGTTATAGAATTGGAGAGATTTCTTGTCCGACAAAATATTTTTCAGAAGCCTCGTCAATAAACTTTATTCGTTCGTGCAAGTATGGTTTTGGTGTTCTTTGGGTGAGTATAAAGTATTTGTTTGCAAAATTAGGAGTTAAAACAAAAATTTTTAAACCTAATGGAAAGAAATTAAATATAGATGATGAAACTATATATTTTTAAACCAGTCGCCCCCACTCATTTTTGTTTGTAAATTTTTGTTAAAAGTGGCCGAAAACCGCTTGACAAGAGGTTCTGGGGGG
>Ga0256404_1006902_pt1 | contig 18368 bp, 17 predicted proteins | sample RumenRJG_01DNA_FD_185990 | JGI IMG/M metagenome (GOLD analysis project Ga0256404, IMG submission 185990) | Bovine rumen microbial communities from Lethbridge, Alberta, Canada - RJG_01 | ecosystem: Host-associated > Mammals > Digestive system > Stomach > Rumen | place: Canada: Alberta | collected...
CCGCTGCGTTCATGGTCCATAAGGTACGCCGTAGAATTCACTTCTTTGATATATTCCTGCTTAATCACGCGAAAGCCATTGTACAATTTTCCAGTTTCCAAAGTTTACGCTCCTCTTACAAAATTCTTTCATTAAGCCTTTACTGAATCCTTTGTTAGATCTTTTGTTGAAACTTTTACTGAATCTTTTGTTGAATCTTTAACTGCTTATCATAAAAAATTCTTTATTATTTTACCACAAAACCAGGCGTTTGTAACATTAAGTTTTTGAATAGCCGGCGCAGCCAATTTCTTTGCGTTTTGCACTCTCTGCTTTCATAAAAGATCCTGTCGCCTGCATCTTCCTGTCCCGACTCCAGAACTTTCTTTGTGAGCGTTTCGCTGATTCAAATGATCCTCATCCATCACAATAATTAACCAACATAAAGCTCGCCTATTGATTAATGACCGATTCTATTCTATAATAAAAGCAACAAGTGACACTGAACTGACATCACTATTCAGGAGGTAATCAATTATGTCTGCAATGGAACAATCCCGCTTCACGCTACGCATTCACCCACTGGTCATGGCCAAGATGAAATACATTGCGGAAACGAACGGACGCTCCGTGAACAAGGAGATCGAACAGATCCTGAAATGGGTCATTGACGATTTTGAAAACAAACGGGGCCGCATCCACATTGACGAAGAGGATCAGCCCGGCTTCCGGGGCACGAAAACAAATAAAGAACAGCTGCGCCGATTGGAAGAACAGGCACAGCTGCGGAACCGCCCCATAAGTTCGGCGTTGTTCAGGATAAAGTAAAAAGTTGTATGTAAAAATTCATATAAGAAAAGCGGTACGGAAAGACGTGAGCAAACCTTCGGGAAGGATTGCGTCATTCCATGAGATGAAATTCGCCGTCGTGGCGAGACTGTCTGAGGGACGAAGTCCCGAGTTTCGAAGCCACAGGCGAATGAGTCCATGGAATAGCAATCGTGGACGGGTTTGCGATGTCTTGCCGTACCGCTTTATTATTGTATTTTATTTAAAATACCGTACGCCGCTTTCGAATATATGCTGGTCCTTTTCCCCGTAAATATTCTGCATCAGGCCGGGGATGTAACGCTCGCTGTGTCCCATCTTGCCCAGAATACGCCCGTCCGGGCTGGTAATGCCCTCAATGGCATACAGGGAACCGTTGGGATTTTCCGGACTGGCCATGGTCGGATTGCCCTTCAGGTCTACGTACTGGGTGGCAACCTGTCCGTTCTTAAACAGCTCACGGATGGTTTCTTCCGGCGCATAGAACCTGCCCTCCCCGTGGGATACCGCAATAGCGTGCACGTCGCCCGGTTCAACCATGTTCAGCCAGGGAGACTTGTTGGAAGTAATACGGGTATAGACCATCTGGGAGATATGACGGCCAATGGTGTTAAAGGTCAGTGTAGGCGAATCTGCTTCCAGAGGACGGATCTCGCCGTAGGGAACCAGTCCTAATTTGATCAGGGCCTGGAAACCGTTGCAGATGCCCAGCATCAGGCCGTCCCTGTTCTGCAGCAGATCGTTCACCGCATCGGCGATCCGAGGATTTCGGAACATGGTAGCAATGAACTTGCCGCTTCCGTCCGGTTCGTCGCCGGCGCTGAAGCCGCCGGGGATCATGATGATCTGGGATTCCTGTATCCCCTTCACCATAGCCTGGATGGTCTCTTCAATAGCCTGGGCCGTCAGGTTGCGGATAATGAACACATGGCTTTCCGCTCCCGCCAGGTCAAAAGCACGGGCCGTATCGTATTCACAGTTCTGTCCCGGGAAGACGGGAATGAACACCTTCGGTTTAGCAAGGGTCACCGGCGCCGTCAGGGGCAGCTCCCGTTTGTACAGAGGCTGCTCCAGCAGGTCTTTCGGGGTTTCCGATACCGGCGATTTGGCCGGGAAAATGGGTTCCAGTGTTTCCGTATAGGCTTTTACCAGTTCGGCGTTGGAAAGGATCACATCATTAACACTGATCTCCGCCTTTTCTGTAACAGTACCCAAAGGCAGGTAATCCAGTTCACCAAACATTTCATCCAGATCCGCGTCCCCCGCTACTTCCAGCAGCATGCCGCCAGGCTGGAGGGTAAACAGGCTTTCCGTATGGGGGAAGGGTTTTACAAAAGCGAAGCCAAGGGCGTTGCCTAGCGTCATCTTGCTGATGCCTGCTGCAATACCGCCTTCTTCCACTGCTGCCGCTGCTTTGATCTTTCCTTCCAGAATCAGTTTATGCACAGCGTGCAGGTTTTTACGCAACACTGTAAAGTCAAGCACGTCTCCTTCCAGCAACGGTGTGGACAGGAATACAACCTTGTCCCCTGCCGCTTTGAACTCACTGGATACAGCTTTGCGCCCGTCGATCACGTTCACCGCGAAAGATACCAGTGTGGGAGGCACATGCAGGTCCATGAAGCTGCCGGACATGCTGTCCTTGCCGCCTACGGCAGGCACCTCCATGCTGTTCAGCACCGTGTTGGCCCCCAGCAGTGCCGCAAAGGGCAGGCCCCAGTCTCCTTTGGCCTTCATACCCTGGAAATATTCCTGCAAGGTAAGGCGGATAGTATCCGGATTTGCTCCCATTGCCACAGCTTTCACCATGGACTGGGTCACTGCATACATAGCGCCGTGGAAGGGACTCCAGCAGGCTACCTCCGGATTATAGCCGTGGGCCATAAGGGAGGCCGCGTCCGTATGTCCGTTAAGGACGGGAATCTGGGCCATCATGCCTTCCGCCGGGGTCAGCTGCAGCTTGCCCCCAAAGGGCATTTCAACCGTAGCCCGGCCAATGGTGGAGTCGAACCGTTCGCTCAATCCTTTTTCGCTGCACACGTTCAGGCGCCCCAGATTTTTCAGCCAGGCTTCCTTCAGGTCCGCCGCTTTTTCTACAACCTCCGGCGTCTTATCAAAGACAGATTCGCCGGTAATATCCTTCACTAACACTTCCGCATGCTGGGCCACCCCGTTGGTGTCCAGGAACTTGCGGGAAATATCTACGATCTTGTCGCCCCGCCAGTACATCACAAGACGGGGTTCGGCAGTCACTTCTGCTACCACGGTAGCTTCCAGATTTTCTTCATCTGCGAATTTGGCGAATTTTTCCCAGTCTTCCTTCCGGATGACCACCGCCATACGTTCCTGGGATTCGGAAATAGCCAGCTCCGTACCGTCCAGGCCGGCGTATTTTTTCGTCACCTTATCCAGGTTGATTTTCAGACCTTCCGCCAGCTCGCCAATAGCTACGGATACGCCGCCGGCGCCGAAATCGTTGCAGCGTTTGATCAGCACCGTCACTTCAGGATTACGGAACAGGCGCTGAATTTTCCGTTCCGTAGGCGGATTGCCCTTCTGTACCTCCGCCCCGCAGTCTGCAAGGGAATCCACTGTATGTTCCTTTGAGGAGCCGGTAGCCCCGCCTATACCGTCGCGGCCGGTGCGGCCTCCTAACAGTACGATGATGTCCCCGGCCGCCGGACGCTCCCGGATGACGGCACTCTTGGGGGCAGCCCCCATCACCGCACCGATTTCCATGCGTTTGGCTACAAAGCGGTCATGATAGTATTCCTGCACCTGACCGGTAGCCAGGCCGATCTGGTTGCCGTAGGATGAATAGCCTGCCGCCGCCCCGATGGTCAGCTTCCGCTGGGGCAGCTTCCCTGCCAGCGTCTTTTCGATGGGAGTCCGGGGATCTCCGGCCCCCGTTACACGCATGGCCTGGTACACATAGGCACGGCCCGACAGGGGATCCCGGATGGCGCCTCCCAGGCAGGTAGCCGCGCCGCCGAAAGGTTCGATCTCCGTGGGATGGTTATGGGTCTCGTTCTTAAACATCACCAGCCAGTCTTCCGTTTTCCCGTCAATTTCAATGGGAACCACAATGGAGCAGGCGTTGATTTCTTCCGAATCATCGTTGTCCGGGAATTTATTTTCTTTCTTTAATTTTTTCGTAGCAATGCAGGCCATGTCCATGAGGGTGATGGGGCGTTCCGTATCCTTTCCGTACACCTGATCCCGGATGGCCAGATACTGCTTAAAGGCTTCTTCAATGGGTTTTGTATAATAACCGGGTTCGATTTCTACCTTGTCCAGATTGGTCATAAATGTGGTATGGCGGCAGTGATCGGACCAGTAAGTGTCCAGCACACGGATCTCCGTAATGGTGGGAACACGCTTTTCCTCTTCCTTAAAGTATTTCTGGATCCACAGCAGGTCTTCCACGCTAATGGCCAGCCCCAGTTCCTTCTGCATGGCGGCCACGTCCGCTTCCGATAAACCAAGGAAACCTTCCAGGCGTTCCACATCCGCCGGTTCTTCCCAGGTATCCTCCAGAGTCTCCGGTTTTTCCAGGGCCGCTTCCCGGGCCTCGATGGGGTTCACCAGGTATTTTTTAATTTTTTCAAATTCTTCGTCCGTCAGTTCCCCCTGCAGCACAAAGACTTTGGCAGCTGCCACCAGAGGCTTTTCCTTCTGGGTAATGAGCTGGATACACTGGGTAGCAAAATCCTCCCGCTGATCGTACTGACCGGGCAGCAGTTCCACGGCAAAGACCTTTTCATCTGCGGCGGGGATCAGCTCTTCCATGACCGTGTCCACCGGAGGCTCTGATAAAACAAGCTTCAGGGCCTGGGCAAATTCTTCTTCCGTAAGCCCCATTACGTCATACCGGGCCAGAATACGGACTTTCTTCAGCCCGCTCATCAGCAGGTTGTTTCTTAAATCTGCCAGCAAGCCTTTGGCTTCAATGGCAAAGGCATCCTTCTTTTCTACAAAAATTCGTCTGATGTCACTCATGGCATAGCCTCCGTGTGCTGAAAATTAATTGCACTTCTTAATATTTCGTTTGACCACTGTTACAAAATCCGGAAACGGGTTACCCCTTTCCGTTACTGCAAAAAACTGAATCCATCATCAATAATATTCATTAATAAAATTCACGCATTGGGGGAACAGGGCGTCCATAAAGGCCAGGGTCTCCGGTGCGTAAGTGTTCATGCGGATTTTCCCCGCTTCCACCAGCTGGCTGAAGGTGTACGCGCCAAAATACAGCTGGGCAAAAGCCCCCATGGGGATCACCCCATCGGTCGCACCCCGTCCCTTCTCCAGGTACAGGCTGCCGCTGTCTACCGCAAGGGTTACCGGGAAATTGTTTTCTTCCAGCAGGTCGTCCTGCAGCAGCAGGGTCGCCTGCCCGTCGGGGCATCCCTCGGGAACTTCATACCGTTCCAGTGCCCCCACCGGATCAAAGCAACGGGCCATCATGAAGGGCTTTACGCGCCCTGCCCTGTCCGCGTCAGCAAAATCAAGATAGGTAAGGTCGTCTTCCACGGCCTCCCAATACAGCTTGTCCGCTACGGACCGATGGCCTTTCGCATAGTACAGCAGGGCCCATTTGGCATCCGGCGTCAGGGCAACCAGTTCCTGGATGAAAAAGGTTTTGTCCTCACGGATCTCGTAAAACATATAGCCCCGGGGCTCTTCGCCGTAATACACCACCGCTGCCTGCATCTTTTCCAGCTGATGCACCGTCAGCAGCTTCTGCCACTGAAAATCCGTGCGGATTGGCAGGCCGTTATAGCCTTCTGCCAGGGCCATGTACAAATCTTCAAAAAGATCCCCGTCGTAGGAGCTGTAATGGACGGTCCGCAGGTTCCCCGAAGGAGCCGGTACCGTAAGATCCACCAGCGGCATCTCATACACATGCTTCCGGTAGCAGAAAGCGAAATCGTATTTCTGGTAAATCCCCGCGTATATGGGCATCAGCAGGGCAAAGCAACAATCTTTTTGCCGCATCAGCCGGAAGGCATGCTGCAGCAGTTCTTTTGTCAGGTGCTTCCCCCGGTCGGCAGGATCTGTAGCTACGCCCACAATATAGGGAACCCGCTCCTCCTGCCCCCGCAGCAAAATGCTGTAAGGATTCAGGTGCAGCATATTCTGCAGGTGCCCGTCCTCTTCGGAAAAGCCCCCAAGGATCAGGTTATGCTGCAGGCAGTATTCTTCAAAATACCACCGGTAAAAAGGCTCCTCTTCTTTTTCAAAGCAGTAGTCCCAGAGCCTCATGACCTGAGGCAGTTCAGACAGCGTTACAAGTTTACAATCCATATTTTCCTCGAATTAACAGAATTGCCGCCAGCTGATTTACCATGGCCTTCCTTCTGACAGGCCAATGGAACAGCCTTCTGAAAATTTCTGCGGATTTCTGTACTATTGCCATAATTATTTTATCAGCAGATTGTATTTCTTCACCATAAACGCGGGATGGAGGGCCTCCTTGGCCTTTCGCAGGCCTTCCGCCCCCATGTCCTCTTCCCGGTTGATGTATTTCATATCTGGCCACACATTCTTGGCACACTCCGTCTGGATGGCTGCGTACAGACCCCGGATCTCATGATTTGCTTTTTCTATATTCTGGTCGCAGACTTCATTATTGATGGCTTTACCGAGATTAAAGGCCTGAATCTTCCCATTGATGCGGATAGCGCCGCCCCGCAGCCCCAGGGCTTCAAAATTTACGAAGGCTTCCTGCAGGGCCCGCAGTTCCCAATAGATACTGGGGTCTTCTTTCATGCGCTCCTTGCACCACTCTTCCCCGAAGTTCAGACATTCCGCGTAATTTTCCGGATTGATGGTTTCAAAAACATAGTCCGGGTTCTCTTTTTTAAATGCATTGTAGTGGTTTTTCTGCCCGTGGTACCGGCGGCCCTTAAAATCAGCCAGATCTTCCTGCAAATAAACATAGTCCCAGCTGTTCCTGGCTTCCCGGAATTCTTCCTCCACATGCAGCCGGCCCAGCCGCTCCAGGGAGCATTCATAGATGCCCCGGAACTCAAAAGGCCCCCCGTGATGCTCTTTGATCTCCTTCACCAGAAGGGGCAGGTCTTCGTCCTTTCCCCCAAAAGGCTGCAGGTAGAAGATATCGTCTTCAAGCTGCACCTTGATCAGCAGGAAACCAAACTGTTCCGTCCACCAGGTATGCCAGTAGTCCCTCCATATATACAGATTGGTAAAGGCGCATTCGGAGCCGAAATGATAGGGTTTGTTCAGGTACGACTCAAACAGTTGGCGATCTTTAACGGTAACTTCCTTGAATTCTAAAATAAAAATACCCCTCTCTGGAAGACTCACTGCCGGAAACCGCCGCCACATACCCTGTTGTAACGCCGGGGACATGCAGGCAGGCCGCTATTTTTTTCATTAACTGTAAAAAACCGTTCCGGCATAATATAAAATAATGTCAAGTCATATTATTATATCATAAAGACCGGCTTTATAAAATAAAAAATAAACCGACTGCTTTACAACAGTCGGTTTTGTTTGAAATTATCCTGCGCGATGAAAAACTATCCCTGTATATTATTCCTGATGATAGCCTGCTTTGCGTTTGTTAAAGCAGTCAAAGCAATACACCGGACGGTCTTCGGAAGGACGGAAAGGAACTTCCGTTTCCTTGCCGCATTCAGCGCATACCGCTTTGAACATTTCCCGGGGCTGGCCGCCGTTCATACGGGCTTTACGGGCAGCACGGCAGGAAGAGCAGCGTTTCGGCTCATTGGTGAAGCCTTTTTCTGCGTAAAATTCCTGCTCAGAAGCGGAAAATACAAAGTCATTACCGCATTCAACGCATTTCAGGGTCTTGTCTTCAAACATAGTACTGTCACTCCTTTTCTTTGTACCCCATAGGAACAACTTTCTTCTTACTGTAGCACTGCGTTCCTTTGACGTACTCAGAAAATAAATGCCAGAAACGCGAAACAATAAACCAAGCCGGCCTTGAGATATCCTAATGAGAAGTATACCAAAAAAACAAAACTTGTCAATGCTAATTTGAAATATAATTGGTTGCAAATTTAGCAAAATTTTTTGTCATGCGTTTTTTAGCACTATATGTTGCTTTTTGTGATGCAAAACATATACAACTTGTTTTTTGCTCTTTTTAAACAAAAGATTGCAAACTGCCACCATATTGTGCTTTCATTTCAAATGCATCGTCTCATTTGCAAAATCCAGGGTGTAGGAACGTCCCCAATAATAGAAGCAGGTCACTGATGCGTTCCCCACATGGATACGCCAGGCCCGGTTCAGATCCAGACCCAGCATGGTGCAGATCAGCACCCGGATGACCCCACCATGGGCAACAAAAGCAATATTTCCTTCAGGATACTGATCCAGAATCCGTTTGACTTCAGGATAGGCCCGCTTTTGGACATCGTTCATACTTTCTCCCTGAGGGATTTTCGTATTAGCGGGGTTGGCAAAAAAATCCTTCCATTCCCTGGGATATTTTTTCTGAATATCACCGCTGTTCATATTTTCCCAGATGCCAAAGCTCATTTCTTTCAGGGCATCTAAGGAAACAGGTTCCAGTCCCTTTGCTTCGGCAATGATTTCAGCGGTTTTCCCGGCCCGCTGTAAACTGCTGGAATAGACTGCGTCCAGGGGGATATCCTTAAAGAACGCCGCAAGCTTTTCCGCCTGCTCTACACCGGTCTGGTTCAGGGGGATATCCGTCTGCCCCTGGAACCGCATCGTATTGTTGTAGTCTGTTTCCCCATGACGAACCAAATAAAGCTTTGCCATAATACTCCCCTTCCTGTTCCTTCTCCGTCCCGGAGGTTTTCAACATCCTCTTCTCTTTCCGGATCACCTTCACGATTTGTTTTTCCTTCTGAAACTGCAGCAAGAGCGAATTTTCATCTTTTCCGAAGGTTCTCAACGGGTTGTAATTTTTTTCTCTTCCTGGACCTTTAACGAATAATCTTCCTTTTCATTGTGAACCCCTGCTTCCTCAAAGGTCTCCATCTCCCTATACGCCTTGATGCCCGCGTCAAACAACTGCAGACAGGCCAAAGCACCGATACCTTCGCCATTTTTTAAAGACAGCCTTAAAGGAGCCTGCAGGTTCAGCCTCCGCAGCAATTCTCCCGCTCCTTCTTCGGCGGATTCATCCCCTGCAAAGCAGTATTGGAGCACATGGGGATTAAATTTTGCGGCTGCCAGCGCTGCCAGACAGGTCGCGACTCCGTCCAGCATAACGGGAACCCGCATGCCTGCCGCCTGTAAGATGGATCCGCTCATCGCCGCAATGACCGGGCTTTGCAGTTTCTCAAGGAACTGCAGGCCATCCTCCCCGTCTGCATAATCCTGCCAGCGATCCGGCAAATCTTTTTCGTAGGCACCAAGACAGATAAGGCCGGCTTTTTCCTCTCCAATGTATTCCCCGGTAAGCATAGCCCCTTCTTCCAAAAGCTCATACGCACTTTCACCGGTCAACAACAATGGCAGCACCTTGGCCTGCACTGTTTCCGCAAAAACAGAAAGCAGGTGTGTGGAAGTCATGGCCCGCTCAATCTTTGCCGCTTGTTTCATTTCGCCCCATACAAGGAGCAGACGGTTCTCCGGAATCACCACCAGCTGTTTGTCCGAGGAACCGATGATGCCTGCGTAACGGCAAGTCATACTTTCCAGCTGGGCCAGGGAGCCTACGGGTTTGATGAGATTATCAAACCGTTTCTGGGCCGCGGCCATAATTTCCTTACTTAATGGCTGTATTTTAGCAGCCAGTTCTTCTATATGCATAGTTCATTTCCTTCTTCAAAGATTATAAAAGCCAGGCGGCAAGGAATAATACGATCACATCGCCGCATTCTGTCAGGAAGCCGAAGGTATCGCCGGTAAGGCCTCCCAGTCCCCATTTCAGGTAGAAGGCGATGGCGATACAGGGCACGCAGCTGGCCAGGGCCAGTTTACAGAACCCCGGCCCCAGATAAAACAGCAACATGGCGCACAGCATAAGGGCCGCCATAAGATAAACGGATCTGCCCCCTGTTTTGAACATTTCTCCCAGACCCCCGGGTCGGGCGTTGGGGAATTTCAGGATGTAGATGACCATCAGGGTCCGGGTCACCACATACATGGTTACCAGCAGGGGCCCCAGTACGGCAGGGGCAACGGTTCCCAGCAGCGTCACCTTGGCAAGGATCAGGATGATAGCTCCGATCACTGCATTGGCCCCAACGTGGCTGTCCTGCATGATCTCCAGCTTCCGCTCCCGGGTACGGCCGCTGAATACCCCATCGGACGTGTCCATAAAGCCGTCGTACATGAGGGTGCCGATGAAAAAAAGTTCCGCCAGCACCAGGAACACCCCCAGCACATTGCCGGTAAATCCCATGGCAAGGCCGACTCTCGCTGCCCCCCACATGAGGAGGCCCATGATACCCCCGACTAATGGAAAATACGGTACCGACCGGGCGAAATCGTCCGGGAACCAGACCTCCCGTTTCGTCATCCGGATCCGGGTCAGAAATTCCAGACAGGTAAAGAAATCCCGCAGGTAACGGAAAGGTCCGGTGGAACGTTCCGGCAGAGGAATGTTCAGCCGATTCCAGAAACCGGTCTCCTCTTCCACTTCCGTCCCTTTGGTCTTCAGATTCTCTTCTGCCATTTCAATCTCCTTGGCTGTATAAGAGGCTGGCTTAGCCCCTTACACAAAAACTTTTTCAAGAAACGCAGGGTACGTTTTCCTTTAGGAAACACTGATTAAATTTGTTTGTGCGATTGCCGAGGACTTTTTGCGAATGACAAGGAAGTGGCTCGAAGGCGCAGCGGGGCTGCGTCAAGAGACAGTGACGAAGTCATTCGCAAAAAGCACCGGCAAGCGTACAGACGAATTAATCAGTGGTTCCTTTACTCCCCCGTCAGCTTTCGATAGGTATCCAGGGCCGAACGCAATATGCTGATGGCCAGGGACGCGCCGGTCCCTTCCCCCAGCCGCATCCCTGCATGGACAATTGGCTTCAATTTCAGCACTTCCAACATTTTCTTGGCGCTTATATCGGAAGACAGATGGGAACACAGCATATATTCGGCGCAGCCGGGATCAATGCCGTAAGCAATCAGTGCCGCAGCAGTGGCGTTCACCCCGTCAACCATGGTAGGCACATGCCGTGCCGCCCCCGCCAGCATCATGCCGGCCAGGCCCGCGTGGTCGTAGCCCCCCACCTTGCACAGTACGTCCATGCCATTGCCAGGTATGGGCTTATTCACTTCCAGCCCCTTACGTACCACTTCCGTTTTGATTTTCATCCGTTCATCGTTGATACCGCTGCCACGGCCTGTGGTCAGTTCCGCAGGCAGATCCAGGAACCCGGCGGCGATGGCAGCAGTGGAGGTGGTATTGGCTATGCCCATTTCCCCGGTTTCCAGCAGGTTGCACCCCCGGTCGATAGCTTCGTCCGCTATCCGCATCCCCGTTTCCAGAGCGGCAACAGCCTGCTCTTTTGTCATGGCAGGCCCCTGGGTGAAATCATCTGTGCCCCAGGCCACCTTGCACTGGCGTACGTGGGGGAATGCGCTTAAATCAAAATTGGTACCTACATCCACCACGATGATATCCGCCCCCCCATGGCGGGCCATTACATTGGCCCCGGCAGTTCCCCTGCCGTAGCCGTTGATCATCTGCAGGGTCACTTCCTGGGGAAAGGCGCTAACCCCGTATTTGCAGATGCCATGGTCCCCGCACATAAGGAGCATCACCGGCTTAAGGCCCCGGATTCCCCGGCCGTCCGTCATCATCAGGTAGTCTGCCGTCAAGTCCGCAAGGGTGCCCATATCCTCATCCGGCAACATGACGGAAGCCCAATTTTTTATAACTGCCTCCCGGATGTTCCGGTTTGGTTTTTCAATATATAAACCGTCTAACATAACCGCGTCCGTCCTCTACTCAAATTTAAATGCAAGCCGTTTGATATCCACAGCCTGCCCCGCCACCACATAGAAAACCTGGTGGGCGGCCTCTCCGATCTGCTGGTTCACCCAGCCGGAGATATCTCTGTATTCCCGGGCCATGGCATTATCCGGAACGATGCCGTTGCCCACTTCATTGGAAACAAACACCACGGTTTTTCCGCATTGGGCGGCAGCGTTCAGCAGTTTCCCGATCCGCTCCCTTACATAAGCCCCTTTTTCGGCTGTTGTTCCCTGTGGAGCTTCCTTCCCGTACAGCATGTTGCTCAGGTAAATGGTAATGTCGTCGAACAAAATGGCATCGGTCCGTTCCCCCGCTTCCGGGAAAACCGCTTCCGCCTCATAGGGGGCTTCAAAGGTGATCCACCGTTTCTGTCGGCGGGCCTGATGCAGCTTCACACGTTCCGCCATTTCCCTGTCCAGAATCTCTGCCGTAGCGATATATCCGCAGATGGCCCCTGCATGGAGCACATATTTTTCCGCAAACTCGCTTTTCCCGCTGCGGGCCCCGCCCAGCACAAGGACAATTTTTCCCGATTCGCTCACTGCGCCGCAACCTCCCGTAATTATGTATCCCTCTCAGTCCCATACATCAGGACTGGCAGGGAGTCTCACACAAATCTTTATTTCGGATTTATTTCAACAACTTTTTCAATAACTTTTCTTATAAAGCAATCCGGTAAATTAACTTAACTGTTTTATTATATCATAAAATAACAGTTTTTCCCATGCAAAAAAGAACCTGCCCCGCCGGAACAGGTTCTTTTAAAAACAATTCGATTTGTAATTTCTTTTATAACGGTTTGGTTCAGTGCTTCCTATTACTTCTCTTCCGGGCCCACTTCCGATTCCACCCGTGCCAGGATGAAGCACAGGTCGGAAAGACGGTTTACGCAGACCAGCAGCTGGGGATTCACCGGTTCCGTTTCATTCAGGCGCAGCAGCTGGCGTTCCGCACGGCGGGTGGTAGTGCGGGCAATATCCAGGGCAGCGGCCCCCGGCGTGTCCCCGGGGATGATGAAATGGTTCAGGGGTTGCAGCATAGCATCAAACTTGTCGATGGTGCTTTCAAAAATTTTTACATGGTCTTCCGTAATGTAGGGCTGGGGCAGGTTCAGGCTTGCCACGTCCGCCATCATGGACATGAGCAGCTTCTGCACGTTAAAAATCGTTTCTTTTACATCGTCGCGTTTTACCATGGAACGTGCCAGGCCCAGAGCCGATGTAATTTCATCCAGGTTCCCGTAGGATTCTACCCGGACCGAGCATTTGGACACCCGCTCGCCGGTATACAGGCCGGTGGTTCCCTTATCCCCTGTACGGGTATAAACTGCAGCTTTTTTAGACATACTTCACAACCTCCTTACTATGGAACTGTCGATTCCCAATGTGAGAGTACGGGGCAAAAAAGCCCAGACAGGAATCCGCTTGGGTCTTAAACAATATTAATAAATTTCTTCCGGAGCGAAGAAGTTTTTGATTTCCCGTTCAGCAGCTTCCGGGCTGTCGCTGCCGTGGATAACGTTTTCGCCTTTATCCAGGGCGAAATCGCCGCGGATGGAGCCGGGGGTGGATTCGATAGGATCGGTTACGCCCATCATGGTGCGGATCGCTTTAATGGCGTTGGGGCCTTCTACTACCATGGCAACCAGGGGACCGCCGGTGATGAATGCTTCCAGTTCGGGGAAGAAGGGTTTGTCAACATGTTCTGCATAATGATATTTAGCCTGGTCTTTGGTCATAACCAGCATTTTCAGGGCGCAGATTTTTAAGCCGCGGCGTTCAAAACGGGCGATGATCTCGCCGATTAAATGTTTGCGGACTCCGTCGGGCTTTACTAACACTAATGATTTCTGATCCATTGTTTTTCTCTCCTTTGAATAATAAAATGTAATTAAGAGGAAGCGCCGGTTAAAAAATTACAAATTCCTTTACCAAAAAGAATAGCCTGCGTTTCCGTTAATGTGTATCAATCCGGACTTACGCCCGGTATGAATCAATTTTTCCGGAAGGAACATTACATAAATCCGGCTGGGTGATTGCAACAGGGTTACAATCACAGCAACGGGCTTTTATGGCTAACAGGTTCTTACAGCTGCAGTTTTCCCTGCCGTTTCATCTCCTGGGCCTGCTGGCGGAGCAGCTTCACACGTTCTTCCGTAGAAGGATGGGTGCTGAACAGTTTCTGCATATCCCTGGCGCTAAAGGGGCACATAATGAACATGTGGGCCGTGGCTTCCGTTGCGTTCTGCATGGTCCTGCGGGTGGAATACATGGATATTTTTTCCAGTGCATCCGCCAGATAATTGGGCTCGCCGCACAATTCCCCGCCGCCTTCGTCCGCTTTGTATTCCCGGCTGCGGGATACCGCCATCTGGATCAGGGCCGCCGCAATGGGAGCCAGTACCAGCATCAGGACGGCCGCTATGGGATTGCTGTTCTCCCGGTCCTTTCCGCCGCCGAACCAGAGGGCAAAGCGGGATATGGTAGTAATAACGCCGGCCAGGCTGGCCGCTACCGTACTGATCAGGATGTCCCTGTTCTTCACATGGGTCAGTTCATGACCGAGGACCCCTTCGATTTCTTTCGGGGAAAGGTAGTTCATCAGGGCAGTGGTCACCGCAACTGCCGCATGCTCCGGATTCCGTCCTGTAGCAAATGCATTGGGAACCTGGTCGTCGATAATGTATACCTTGGGCATGGGCAGGTTGGCCCGCTGGGCCAGCCGCTTTACAATACCGTACAGGCCAGGAGCGGAATTTTCATCTACCTGCCGGGCCCGGTACTGGGCAAGGACCATCTTATCACTGTTCCAGTATGCCATAAAATTCATGCCCAGAGAAAAGATCAGCATGACCATCATACCCTGCCGGCCGCCGGCGGCATCGCCTACCATGACCAAAAGCAGGGTCAGTAATGTCATCAAAAACGCAGTCTTCATAATGCAACGCACGCTCCTTGCAAAACAACTTTAGCTAAATAATTATAACAGAATTCCTGTTATTTTTCAATTTCACCCTTGATAGCCCGCAGCATGTCCTCGCTGTTCTCCCGTACCTTACGGATAAGGATGGGATTTAACAGCCCCGCAATCATGGGGATGCCAAATTCAAAATCCACAGCAAGGGAAACATTTACCCCTTCTGCCGTATCCACAAGTTCCCAGGCGCCTTCCATCTTTTTCAGGTCGCCGGCAGTCTGCTTATAGGTAATCTTATAAGCTTCCGGGTCAAAATCATCCCGTTCGGTCCAGATGATCTTCCTTCCGTCTACATTGGAAACCCAGTGGGAAATGTCATAATTTTCCCCTTCTTCCAGCACCTCTACGCTCACAAGGTTCTTCATAAATTTCGGATAGGACGCCATATCTTTAATGACATCATAGATTTTCTGTTTTTCGCCTTTGATAACAATTTCCGATTTTACAAAAGGCATGGTCTTCCCCTTCTTTAATTTAAAAAATCTTCAGCAGCGACCTTTGCGAAAACCCGAAAAAATTCATCGTTCCGCCACGCCTGCTTTATAAATCATCAATTACTTCCGCAATCTGCTTCACGCTGTCCCTGAGTACCTCCAGCACATGGTCCGCCACTTCCTTCGGCATAATGAGAGGCGGTTCAATGCGGATCACCTTGGGGTTGTTCAGGGTATAGGCGACGATCACATGCCGGTCGATCATCAGGGCCATCAGCATGCCGCCGGCCCCTTCCTTCGTCAGGTCCATGCCTATCATCATCCCCCGGCCCCGGACCTCTCTGATTACCTGGGGGAATTCTTTCGCGATGGCTTCAATCCCCTTTTTGAAGTAAGCCCCGGTCTCCGCGCTGCGCTGCAGCAGATTTTCCTCTTCGATGACCTGAAGGGTTGCCACCCCGGCCGCGCAGGCCATCTGCCCGCCTCCGAAGGTGGAGGTGTGCAGGAAGGGCGCCTCAATAAGCCCTTTCCATGCGTCTTCCGTGCCAATGACGGAACCGATGGGCATGATGCCGCCCCCCAGGGCTTTGGCCACAGCCATCAGGTCCGGCTTCGCCCCGTCGTAATCCACGCCGAACCATTTTCCGGTGCGGCCGATCCCGGTCTGCACCTCATCGGCGATCAGCAGGGCGCCGTGTGCATGGGCAATCTCTTCCGCCCGTTTCATGTAGCCGTCCGCAGGCACGTTGATGCCGCCCTCCCCCTGGACCGGTTCCAGGATCACAGCAGCCGTATCTTCATCCACTGCTGCTTCCAGGGCAGGAATATCATTAAAGGGAATATGGGTGAATCCTTCCAGCAGAGGCTTGAAAGGATCCCTGTACATGTCCCGGCCCGTCGCCGTTAAAGAGCCGAAGGTCTTGCCGTGGAACGCGTTACGGGCTGCCACGAATTTTTTCCGCCCCGTAGCCAGCCGGGCCACCTTCAGGCATCCTTCCACCGCTTCCGTACCGCTGTTGCAGAAAAAGTTATACTGCAGCGCCCCCGGCGTAATTTCCGCCAGCTTTTCCGCCAGCAGGGCCGCCGGCTCGTTAAACAGCACCTTACCGCACATGGGCATGTGATGCAGTTCCCGTTCCACCGCTTCCACCACCTTGGGATGTTTATGGCCTACCGCAAACATGCCGAACCCCCCCAGGCAGTCGATAAACTCAGTCCCTTCCGTATCGGTGATGATCCACCCTTCCGCATGGGCTTCCACGCTGGACAGTCCCATAAAACGGAACAGCCTCGTTGATGACGGGTTGATGTATTTTTCGTATTTTTCCATTACAATTTCAGGTTTCATTAACGATCCCCCATTATGGATTCAAGCCTTTCAATATGCTCAGCGATAATTTATTCTACTGAATAACAGTATTTATTGTTGTTTTTCCTCTTCCGGATCCCCTTTTCTTTCATCTTTTGGCTCCGGCTCCCTGGGAATATCCCTGTCCCTGTTGGTCAGGTTCCCGTGATGGAAAAAGTAGATTGTATCAGTGAGGAATTTCCGTTCACTGTCTTTTCCCGATTTTACGGCAATGCCAAGCATCAGTTTATAGGCATCCATATCGTGCCATTCCGATTCTTTTTCGGCAATCAGTTTAACATCCGTATCACGAAGATGCTCTTTCACCCAGCGGGCGGCGCCTTCCAGATCCGTTGTGACCGGGACCCCAACCGCCACTTCCCGGTCGGTCCATATGATATCGGCACCGGTAGTATCCTGGATATCTTTATGTTCCCGCCGTTCCGTATCCCGCAGTTGCCAGTTCTCCCGTTTCGCAAGCAGTACGTCGTCTACGATCCTGTGGGCTATCTTGGATTCTTCCATCAGGTCAAAGGATTCCACCGTCGTATCCGCCAGGTCTTTCGGTTTCTCCTGCTTAAGGGATCCGTAGAACATGCCGGCGGCCCCCGCAATAAGTAATAAAATTACAATAAATAATATAAAAATTCCCACGCCGCCGGAATTACTTTGATGGGAATCGTGCTGGTCCTGCATATATGTTCCTCTTTTCTTTCCCCTTTATTTCCGGGGATGGGCTTTTTCATAAACAGACCGCAGCCGTTTATTGGTTAAATGAGTGTAAATCTGAGTTGTTGAAATATCCGCATGGCCAAGCATCTCCTGGACGCTGCGCAGATCGGCGCCGTTATCCAGCAGATGGGTGGCAAAGGAATGGCGCAACACGTGAGGCGATATCATTTTTGTGATGCCAGCCTGCCTGCCGTATTGTTTTATGATCTCCCAGACCCGCTGCCGGGTAAGGCCCTGGCCCCCCAATCCAAGAAACAGGGTCTCCGGATCTTTTTCATTTTCTTTCAGAAAGTGGTTCCGGCCTTCTGCCAGATACTTTCGCAGATAGGTTATGGCCACGCTGCCCAAGGGCACGATCCGTTCCTTCGACCCTTTGCCGAAGGCGATCACATAGCGCATATCCAGGTTCACGCTGGCAGCTTTCACCGTCACCAGTTCCGATACCCGCATGCCGGTAGCATAAAGCATCTCCAGCATGGTACGGTCCCGGAGTCCTTCCGCCGTGGAAATATCCGGGGCTTCCAGCAGCGCCTGTATTTCCGGCTCTGTCAGCACCTTGGGCAAATGTACCCCTTTTGTGCCCGCTTCTACTGCTTCCGCCGGATCAGACTGCAGGTAGTTTTCCGTTATCATGAAACGGTAGAAGGCCTTGATGGCCGCCAGCTTCCTGGCGATGGTAGCCGCCGTCCGTCCCTGGAGCTTCAGTCCGGTAATATAATTGATGATCTGGATCCGCTGGACCTGGACCAGCTTATCTTCCGGAATCTTTAACGCCTTACAGAATATACGCAGGTCCCGCTGATAGGAAAGCCGGGTATTTTCCGCCAGCCCCAGCTCTACCTGGAGATATTCCATAAATAATGAAAGATAATCCATGGTTTTTTCCTTCCCGGTCCTTTACGAAATTACCGATCAGGGATATTCCCGTTATTTCCGGGAATTGTTCCTTATTCTTTCTTTTCCGCTTTTTCCGGCTGCATGATGGTAATGTTAGCTACCGGGGAAATGGTGGAAATGGCATGCTTGTAAACCAGCTGCTGCTTCCCTTCATTTTCAATAATTACCGTAAAATTATCAAAACCGCGAACCATGCCCCGGATCTGGAACCCGTTCACCA
>Ga0256404_1006903_pt1 | contig 18366 bp, 16 predicted proteins | sample RumenRJG_01DNA_FD_185990 | JGI IMG/M metagenome (GOLD analysis project Ga0256404, IMG submission 185990) | Bovine rumen microbial communities from Lethbridge, Alberta, Canada - RJG_01 | ecosystem: Host-associated > Mammals > Digestive system > Stomach > Rumen | place: Canada: Alberta | collected...
GCTTGCGAATTTCTTTAATGTCGCTTTTATCGCGATGGGATCGGCGACTGCGATCATAATCGGGCAGAAACTTGGCGAATTGGGAGAGTCCCATCCGGACGAACTTAAAGATGAGGCGTGGCGTCTGACGATTTTCTCTGTATTTTTGTGCGTGATATCAGCCGTGCTGATGATCTCGACGTCCGCCTTTTTCCCCAAGATCTATAACACCAGCGATGAGATCAGGGCACTGGCGACGAGGCTTATCTGTGTCGCGGCCTGCTTCATGCCCTTTCATGCATTCAACAACGCGTCCTATTTCATCCTCCGCTCCGGCGGCAAAACATGGATCACTTTCCTGTTTGACTCCTGCTTCTGCTGGGTCGCGTCCATTCCGGCTGCTTACTTCCTGGCTCACTACACGCAGGTGCCGATCGTGCAGATGTTTGCGCTGGTGTCGGCCATCGAGATGATCAAGGTGGCTATCGGATGGAAGCTGGTGAGCACGGGCTTCTGGATCAGGGATATTACGGTGTGAAGAGCGCCCTGCTTTACATCGGGCAGGATGAGCGAGGCTCCCTCTCCATCGCGCCTTTCACATAGCGTGTGCTGAAGGCCATGTTGATGTCCTTCAGTTCCATTTCGCCGCGGATATACGCGTCATACATATCGGCTACTCTCTGAGAGCAGCCGTCACATGCGCCGCTGAGGTTGCCGAGGGATTCCTCGACGATCCTGCGGCGTTCTTCTTCGGTGGTGTCTTTGATCAAATAACTCACTTTATCCTCCTGTGCAATGCGATTCACGGAAGACAGGGAACCGTCCCCTGTCTCCTTTAATTTAATCCATAAGTTGCCATATCCGCCTCAGACATGGTCTGCTCGCCCACGAAGGCCTTGCCCTTCTCTACGAGGTCGTCGACGGAGTAGTAGCGGCAGTAGCCGTATTTATTATCCGAGGAGCCGGTTCTGCCGATGATCCGCTTCAGGGCGGGGCAGTAGCCCACGGCTTCGTGGACAGCCCCGGTAAGCGCCCAGTGCTCATAATTAATCATGAAGAGGTATCCTGAGCCGCTGTCAACGATCAGATCGCCGCCCGTGCCGTCGAAAATCTTAATGCTGGTGTGATACACCTGCTTACCAATATCGATCACGCCCTTTTTGGCTCCGCTGCGGGCGTCGTAAGCGTAGAGCCGATAGTTCTCCGTTGCCACGACGAGAGCGTCATTGTAGAAACGCATCGCGATTATCTCCTCAGGGAGATTATCGATCTGCCAGATGGCCTTGCCGCCTGCGTCGTAGACGTGCAGCTCCTTCCGGCTGTCGCTCTCCTGGGAGCCCTGATAGTAGCAGGCGAACATCCCGTCCGACTCACGGCGGGTACTGTAAGTCACACCCGGGATCTTAGCGTCGATCGGCGTAACTGTGCCGCTTCCGAAATCCGCCAGGTACAGCGCGTTGTCAAAATAAAGCACGCCCTTGGTACCGTCCTCTGCAAACATGCATTTTGGCACAACGGAAGAGCTTTTACTAAGGTCCTCATAGTAAGGAAGCGCCAGATAGGTCACACTTTCGTCTTTCATCGAGTATCGGAACCAATAGCTGGTCATGGAGTTATAATTGGAAACCCTGTAGAAGATGTAATCCCCGCTCACGACGCGGTTCGTGCAGTCGAATTTCCATTTGCCGTTCCCGGTGAGGAAATCCGCATTGCTTATATCTACTGTCTCACAGGTCCCTTCTTCCAGATCCACACGCAGCAAATTACGGTTGTAGATGTCTTCGGACGTTGTCATATAGAAACAGGACTGATCTGTGGTGCTGCATATGTAGGAGTAATGGTTTTCGCTTTCCAGCTCGATCTCGTGCAGTTTCTTCTCACTCTCCATATCGTAGATATAGATCTTGTTCTCACCGTTCATGAGGACCAGACGGCTGCCGAGGATATAGTGATGTATGATAGTCCCCTCGGGCGCTTCGAATCCGAAAAACGCGAACTCGTCATCCCCCTGCTCTGCCTTAAAGACGCGGATCGTATCCCCCTGCTCTACTACAAACTGGGACACACCGTCAAAAGCCTCCCTGGCGTGGTAGAAAAAGGTCGACTCCACTTCTCCGTCTATGTAAGACATTCCGTTGTAGCCCTCAGAGAAACTGTCAAAATAGTACTGCGTCCCGCTGGCTCCGTTCACACGGGCGTACGGCTCAAAGGATGCCTGCTTATCCGCCGAGACCACCCAGTCGGAGAGAGTGATGTCCTTGATCTTTGTGCCGTCAGCAGCGTCGAAGAGGACGATCTTGTTGGAAACGGCGGCCAGCACCACTTCTCTTGCCGGATGCTCCGCATCGCCGGGCATCGTTCTGATCTCGAAGCAGCCGCAGTTTCTCTCCCTCAGACCCATGTAGTCCACAGTATTTTGCCAGAGGATCTCTCCGGTTCCCTCTTTGACCATGACCAGTGAGGCCCGGCCGCTGTCAAAGAACGCGGACCCGCTGTTATAGGAAATATTATAGTAGTTGTTGAGTATGTAGTCTGTTTCTTTCTCAGCATAAGCGAGCAGGATATTGCCGTCCGTGTCCTGGCTCACGCCTTCAAATTGATAGTTCTCCTGTCCGAAGGGCGTCCATACCGTCTTTCCGGTCTTGTAATAATAAGTCAGAACGCCCGTTGCCGGATCAGAAAAAGAATCACCATCTAATGAGCAGAGGATCATGCAGCTGGCGTTTTCCTCATTCGCGCTGGCGAAATTACCGTTGCTGAATGAATAGGAGTATTTGTAGGACTGTGTCGCGCCGCCTCCCGATGCTTCCTCAATGCTGCAGCGGCTAATGACTTCTCCGCTTTCAGAATTCAGAATGATCACTTCTTTATCTGTGAGCAGCAGGAGAGAGGCTCCGTCTTCCCCAAGTTCCATGACCCTCTTGTAACGCCCTTTGTACTGCTGGTGCCAGAGCACTTCGCCGTCGCTGAAACGGATCATGGCCAGATCATCCAGAAGTTCACCGTAGAGCACAAAGCGGTCTTTACCGCAGGCGGCTGTCCTGTCCGCAGCGGCGCCAAAGAGACCGTAGGAAGAGATGGAGCGGGGCGCGGTATTTTTTGACAGATCGCAGACTTCCACATCTCCTCCGGAGGAGACTATGGCCATGTAGTGGGCGTCTGCCGTAATGCTCAAATAGCTGAGCGTGCCGGACTGCGGCGTGTAGGAAGCGACGCCTCTGAGGTTCATGATCTGCCTGGTCTGATACGCCCCGATCGCCTTGGACAGTGTATAGACCGCTTCAGGCACTATCGGCCGCTCATTGCCCCGGTCGGGGAGTGCCGCCAGAGAGAGCTGGGCTGCCAGAATATTGTCGTTGACACTCAGCGCCTCCCGCGCCGAAGAAGCCAGATACTGGCTTTGATTGATCAGCGACCGGCGGTAATTGTTCTGAATGTTGATGTAACTCCAGATAAAATAGCCTGCCAGCGCCGCCGCAAAAGTACCTGCTGCCGCCGCAAGACGCATCCTGCGCTTGCGCATCTTCTGTCGAAGGTCCGCGTAGCGGCATCCGATCAGGACCGCGGCCAGTCTGGGGAATTCCTCGTTTCTCGCTCTGTGCCGATCCCCTCTGTAGTCGCAGCTCAGCGGTTCCAGCTTCGCCTCGATCGTGACGTCATTGCCATTCTCGTCCTTTACCGTTACTGTCTCTTTGCACAGGATCTCCGGAACAACTTCGTAGGGATCGCCTTCTGCGAGCACTGTCAGGACATGGTGTTTGTCGTGGCTCTCGAGAAAGAACTCAATTTCCTTCCGGCACCATATCGACTCAATATAGCGCGGCGAGCAGATGCAGATCAGATACTCGCTGTTAATGATCGCGTTTTTGATATTGTCGTTGAGATCGCTGGTAGAAGGCAGCTCGTCCTTGTCACGGAAGACGCGGCCGATCGACTTGATCCCCAGCTCTTTGCGGATGCTGCCGGGTATGATATAGCGCTCGATCCGGTTCTGAATCTCCACAGCTACTTTGGTGTCCAGTTCCGCATGCCGGTATGAAATAAATGCTTTGTAGTGATATTCCATCAGACACCCCCGTCACTGTTCCGCTGTTATCAGGTCTGCCAAAGACTCGTCCTCTGTCAGCAGCTTCCGGATCTCCGCTTCATCCTCCTCCGTAAATCCGGAATCGTAATACATGGAATAACCGATTTTCATCTTACTGCCTGAGGCGGGCGCGTGAGTGAGGAACATCAGCTGCGTCATTCCGCTGCTGTCGATAAAATCGAATCTCATCCAATAGGTGAAGATCTCATCTTCAAGCTGCCTGAACACCCGGCTCATGACTGCCGCGATCTGCTCGTTTCTTGTCTTCCCTTCCGGCAGCGAGAACTGGAGGCACGGCTTTCCGGTTGTCAAAATACCGATCCGCGCATATTCTAAATCCCCGAGTTCGCTCTCAATCACAGCGTAGAGCTTGTCCCTTGGAATCCGGTATTGCTCAAGGACACAGGGATCCCCGTCCTCAGTCAAAAAGATCTGTTCCGTGTTTTCCAGCGTCACAGCCGGTGTGGTGGAATAGAGCATCGGGATCTGCGTTCCGCTGACCAGCGCCGCCCAGAAACCCGGCATCCACTCCGAGTCTCCGGTAAATCCGTTTTCACCGGTGATCGCATTATAGTCCATGACGAATTTTCCGTCATTGATCATCGAGTCGCAATAGCCATAGGCTACGGCATTCGAGTTTACCGACAGGACGATCCTGCTGCCTCCCTTTTTCACGCAGTTCATCGACAGTTTATTGAAAGTTTCCTTTCTTAGAGCAGACATGTCGAGGGCCAGCGCTTTTTTGCCGGATCGATCCGCAACGGAAGCCCTTATACCGGATGACGATTCAGTAAGGGAGTCACCGCAGGAACTGAGCTCGATAGTTGTATTGCCTGTTGCATAGTCGAGAAAATTGTCGGTAAACGTTCCCTTTTCCATGCGGATCACGATCGAGCGGTCAATACCGGGCCTTTGTCCCAGTGCATAGGGAATACCTGAGGCATCCAGTCTCTCGCGGATCGCCTGAAGAGTCTGCTCCCAGTTCTTGTCACTCACATACGCCTCATTGGGCACATATTCATTGACCATGGTCACAGTATTAAATCCGGTGTTTTCAATCTGCCCGGCACCTTTCATGGTCTCACCGCTTTCCCATTCCACGACAGGATAGGAGATAAGATTGAAAGCATCGGAGAGCGGCTCATGTGTAAAGGAATAGTATAGAGTTTTGCTAAATCCGGTCCGGTTTTCGCTCTCAGTAAAGATCATGCAGCGGCTTTCCGCATCCGGGTAAACTCTTATATGCGCATAGCCTTCAAAGCCCTCAATATCCTGCAGAATATTCGGCTGCTTCCACTCCCAGATCTGCGGATTTTTCCGGCAGAACTCCTCGGTTAACGTGATCTTAAGATAATTGAATTCCGCCAGCTTTATACCGTAATCCATCGGATTGAAGTGTTCCGGACATCCGTAAAGGACTTCCACAGACTCGATCGCATTCCTGGGAAGAGCAATTTGGTCTGTGAAGTTGTTCCACGTCCCGCTGCTTGTATCGTTGCAGAGCCAAAGATTCATTGGACGGCTGATCAGCATGCGGCTGATATCCCGAAGACTGTATTTGCCGTAAACCTCTTTGGGAACATAAAAACTGACGGCATCCCGAATTCCTTCCGGAGTCTCGAGTGCCGTCTCCTCCTTCAGATACTTGCCGTCTGTCAAGGCGTCGATCCGCCCCTCTACGATCTCCATATCCGCGTCAAAGTTTTCATCTCTTACATCTCTGTAGTAGCAGAGCATGGCCATCTCCTCGGGTTTGAGTCTGCTTGGAGCAGTGCGTGCGCCGTTGGTGCTTTGGCCTGCACTTGGTGCAGCTGTGCTGCCCCGGCCTGCGCCGCAGCCGGCAAAACATAGTGCGGCTGCGAGGATCACAAGAGCCGCAATACTGATTCTGTTCAGTTTCTTTCTATGCATCCCCGGTTTCATAGTTCACCCGCCCTCTGATAATTACTGGGATGAATGTGCTTCCTGAGCTTTTTTGACATCAAAGTCCCACTCGCAGATAAAGTGAGTCGTGTTGTCCATAAACGGCGCGTCATTCCAGGTTCCGTCGCTGGGGATTCCGGGCTTGCCACGCTCATAATTAAACTCGGCGTAGTCTTCATCGCCGCCCCATTCTTCACCGTTGTCGGGCAGATTCCAGTCGCCGTACGTAGTCCAGTTCGTGTAGCTGCTGTCACCGTCTGCCCACTGCCATTCGCCTTCCTCATCCTCGTCTGAATAGCCGAAAAATGCAGTTATCCCGGAGACATCCCGGAGAAGCTCAAACAGATATGTGTTCTCCGCAGCGTTATTGATCACGGCAAGATGGCCTCCCTGCTGCCGGCAGAAATCCGCAACCTGCGTGTAGGTCGTAAATCCGTATCGGGACGCGTCATAAAAAGCATATGTGTGATCTTTGAACAAATAGAATTCGTCCGGGAGCGATTGGGGGAGAATAACGTCCTTGTAGGGATCCTCCTGAACCGTATCGTCTGCAGCTTCTTCCGCGGACAAAACAGTGTCCGCTCCGGCCTCTTCCCCAGGCGTCACGTCATTCTCGGAGGATGTATCGGATGTTGTCACCGTCATGCCGGCTGCTGAGTCCGGTTCGTCTTCTCCTTTAACTTCTGTTTCTGCAGCAGTATTTGCCGCGGCAGCCGCTTCCGGACTTTTATCGCTGCTGCCCCCGCTTAAGGCTCGAAAACCTAATAGTCCTATCAGTACGACCAGGACAACAGGCACTGCGATCAATGCCGCGGGCAATGGCTTCCTGCCGTCTGGCTGTGGTGCCGCTGCAGCGTGACTGCCGTTCTGCTGCGAAGACGATGCGGAACTGTCGTTCCATTGCGGTTTCCCCCTTGGCTTGCCTGCGGTTAGCGATTGTCAATCTATAGTATAACATATATTAACTTTCGGAATACAGTTCTGCAGAGGGTGAAACCAGCGGTAAAGCGATGTTAAAATGTATATAGAGACCACATTGATTTGTCTTTGGAAAGGAGTCTCATTATGCGCAAATTATTGGATATTGGCAACCGTTATGCAAAAGAGAGCACCTGGAAGGACTTCGCCCTTGTGAAGTTCTGCCTGTTCGCCATGGGCCTGGCGGCGGGCACGCAGGTGCCTGACAAGTACAAGAAGGCGGCGGTCGGAGCGGCTGCGGGCGTGTTTGCCGTGACGTACGTACCGCTGATGACGAAGGTGTTCAGGATCGCGTTTCGCGGGGAGAGGTGACGAGCACCTATCTGACCCATAGAATAGCATAACGCTCTTGACAATAGATTTATGTAAAATATAGTTGACATAATGCCACCGAAGCAGTATTATATCCATAACAAGAAAAACAAGCTCACCAAAGGAGGCATATATGTACAACAGTGCTCGTATGATCGGAGTAACAATAGGAATAATTGTCGGGTTGATTATCGCGATTTTCATCATTCGCTATGTGAACCGGAACAAGAAGCTGACCACGGAATACGATGAGATGCAGAAGCAGATCCGCGGCGAGGGATATAAGTATGCGTTTTATACGGTGATGATCCTTGAAGCCATACTGTGCGTGCTGACGCTGGGAATGGTGCTGCCGGCGGAGCCTTATGTGGTCCACTTCTTTGCGATTTTTGTAGGTATCACCGTGCAGGCTTGCTATTGCATTTGGAAGGGAGCCTATATCGGGCAGAATACAAACCTGCAGAGGTATATCATTCTCATGGCAGTGGTTTCGGTGCTCAATCTGTTCAGCGCGTTCATGGCCTGGAGGGCCGGCGAGCTCTTTGCGGATGGCAAGTTTCAGGCGCCCACAGTCAATCTGCTGTGCGGGCTGATGTTTGCGGCGATCGGTATAGTCGGCCTTGCCAAAAAAGTGACTGACCGGGAGGAAGAGGCATGAAGAATCTGAAGTTGAAAGCGGCCCGGGCAGGCATGGACCTGTCGCAGGCGGATCTTGCCGAAGCGGTCGGAGTCTCCCGGCAGACGATCAGCGCGATCGAGAAGGGAGATTACAACCCGACGATCAATCTGTGCATTAAGATATGCAAGGTTCTGGGAAAGACGCTGGACGAGCTTTTCTGGACAGAAGAGTAAAGCGAACGCCGGACGGGCTTTTCAAAACCTGTCCGGCGTTTTAGGAGTTATCGATCAGTGATGATGCCGTTTTCTGATCTCATATAAAGCAATTAATAAGAGTGTTGCTAAGGAAATCGCTGATCCTGCTTTTAATCCCTTTGGCCTGTAAATAAGCCGGATCTGATGGTCATCTGTGTTGTCTAACTCAAACGATATCAAGCAGCCCCAATTCTTTTGGATCACTGCTTTATTACCATTGTCGTATATAGTCCACCCCTCATCATATGGAATTGTGGTCGCTATGTTTTTCCTGTTCCCCTTGTAAGTCATTTCGATATGCGAACTGCTGACTTTGTCAATCGTAATATCGGTATCGTTGATTACCGCTGCATTTTCTTTAATAACTGATTTGTTTTCTGTATAGCATACTATATCGTCTAAATCATAGTTATCGCCTTCTGCCGTGGCAATAAGGCGGAACTTATCTCCTTCGGATAACTCACCTATATAATATATTTCGCTTTTATGATCATAGGTGAACTCTTTATCTATTGATGCTCCTTCTGCCTTAAAACCGGAATATGAGCTGTCAGGGACAAAAATATACACGGAACCGCTTTTGTTGACAGTTATTTCAAGAGTCAGGTCATCATCTTTACTTACGTTTTCTACGGTATTCTTTTCGAACACATCCTTTTCAATGCCATTGATGCTTCGCCACAGTTGATTCTGCATCTCAAAATTATTGATTCCTTCTATATCTGTGGCAAGTACTTCAGAAGGAAACAGAATCGGCAAAGCATTGGGATTCATATATAACTGTATTTCATCATAAGTTCCGATATTTTTATAATCTTTCGAGTTCAGAGTATCCGTCAACAGATACTTAATCCCGAGTAAGGACTCAGACGCCTCCGGCATATCAGCTGTATATCCGGTCCACCATCCCGCATTTTTCTTTACACCCAGCTTCTGGATAAATGCTAAGTGCGCAAGACTTACAGCTGATGAAAAATGTGATACTCCATAGTAGTTGTACAGAGTTCCGTCGCATCTTCCAAATCGAAAACTTGATTCCATGCGGTAGAAAGAATCATCTGCCATGCTATTCCTTGCTTCGCGCAGTATTGAGTTCTTGGCATCATATCTGTTTACGGAAAGCTGTGTGTCTTTTACAGGAGTATCGATCAGATAACAGTAACTGTTTGCCACAGAAAAGAATATCATCAGCAGCACTGCGAAAGCCATGAATGCCTGCTTATTCCGGTACTCTAAACAGAATGATCCGATTATGATGCAAATAAAGATGATATCCGCGGTTACTGCAATGGGACGCAGTTTATTACCGGCATCGTTAATAACAAAGGCTGCAATGGTCAGCAATACAGCGCCGGCTTTCATGTATTCACTTTTGCTGACAGACCCGGCCATAATAAGTGAATATGAATCATACGCTATAAGCAATAGAACAAAGCTCATAAAGAATGAGTACCGGTAGTTAAACCAGGCATTGCTGCTCAGTCCATGCCATATTACATTAAGAAAGCTATTTTCGAAGCTTAGAAAAAGAGTGACGATCAGTGCGGCATATACCATCTTCTTTCTGGCAGAAGCTTTCCGGCAAACAAAGAATAGTACCGCTAATACCAAGGGGAAAATACCGACATAGATCAGAGGGGCATTCCCGTTCAGCGAATTAAGCTGACCGGTGAAAAGGCCCGAGATGATCTCAGCAGGCTTGATGATAAAACTCATCTCCTTAATAAGCTCTCTGAGCGACATTACACGCGATTTAGGAAGTCCCAAATAAGTCGGCAGAAGGACAAACATCCCCATACCGACTGCAGACAATGAAAATAGCGCGTATCGGATGAACGAGCTTTTCAAACCTTCCCGAAAATTCTTCTTTTGAAGCAGCAAGCCCGCAATGTACAGGATAAATGAGCATATACAAAGCATAAAACCTATATAAAAGTTGGAGATTATTGCCATGCACAATGCGGCTGTATACTGAAGCGGGCTTTTGTTTTCTATAATCCTGATGATCCCTATATAGATGACCGGTAATAATATGACGCCGTCCATCCATGAGGTATTCCAGCCATAGAAGATCATATATCCCATAAAACTGTAGCACATAGACAGTGCTGCTTTCATAAGATAGGAATGATCCCTATGCAGATAATCCAAACAATAAAAGAATGCTAAAGATGCCGTTATAATCTTTATATAGGCAACAATGTGTGCCGCTAACATCATATGATCTTTTAAGATCAGGAAAATGAGATTAAACGGGCTGAATGAATAATATGCTAATTGAATAAACGCATTCCCGCCTAATGCATTGCTCCATGAATAAAAAATATCATCCTTTCCGCCAATACTTCCAAAATAGTGAGCAAAAGAAAAATACTGGTCACCATCAGTCCATAAGAATGCTTTATCGCCAAATGGATATATTTTCAGAGCAAGTGTCATTAAGACGATCGAAATCAGTGTTAATAGGGCTGTCACGCCATAAGGCTTTATTTTTGAAAGGTTTTTCATTGTGCAGATTTTCCCTCATATGTATAGAACCTGCGTCCTGCCAGCAGGTTAATGAATGTCAATTTACAGTATAACATATATCAACTCTTGTAATACAGTCCTGCAGAGCCTGTCCAGCGTTTTACAATTTATATTTGCACGGTTTGCCGCATATGCTATAAATAAGAATGAAGAGTTATCGGCAAGGCAAAGGAAGGCATTACTATGAATTATGTTTTTATTTCCCCTGCATACCCTGTAACCTGCACACAGTTTATCGACCGCCTGCACATGCACGGCGTGAACGTGCTCGGAATCGGCGATGTGCCCTATGATACGCTGAACGATCAGCTTAAAGGCGCGCTGATGGAATACTATTACGTGGATACGCTCGAGGACTATGACCAGGTGTACCGCGCTGTTGCTTTTTTCATACACAAGTATGGCAGGATCGACTGGCTGGAGTCCCTGAATGAATACTGGCTTCCTGTGGACGCGAGGCTGCGCACGGATTTCAATATCGCTGTCGGCACGCGGGAGGATGGAATCGGAAATCTCGTCAGGAAGTCCTGCATGAAGCGCGTCTTCCTCGATGCCAAAATACCGACGGCCCGCCAGCACATAGTATCCGATCTGGATGCTGCGCAGGCTTTCGTGAAGCAGGTGGGCTACCCGGTGATCGTTAAACCGGACATCGGCGTGGGTGCAAACGGCGCAATGAAGATCAATAACGAAGAAGATCTGTTGAGTTTTTACAGGGAATTGCCGGAGATCCCCTATGTCATGGAGGAGTTCCTGAGCGGCGATATCTGCACTTACGATGCGATCCTGGACGCCGATTGTGAGCCGATCTTTGAATCAACGTGCACGTATCCGCCGGTGATCGACGCTGTGCTGAACAACGATGAGATCAAATTCTACACGGTCGCGGAGGTTCCGGAGCAGCTGAAGGAATTCGGCAGGAAGGCCGCGAAGGCTTTTGGCGCGGACCGGAGGTTCGTACATTTCGAGTTCATCAATATTACGAAGGATTACGAGGGAATCGGAAAGGCCGGCGACTATGCGATCATGGAAGTCAACATGCGTCCGGCCGGCGGACATGATCCGGATATGATGAATTACGCACAGTCGATCGATGTTTTTGACATTTATGCGCGAATGGTCACGGGCGATGAAGCAGCGGAGACTGAGGAAATTCCGGAGCACTATTTCTGCGCGTACGCGGCCCGCAGGGATGGCGGCAGCTACACGCACAGCCCCGAGGAGATCGCGGAGCGCTACGGCAATGACATCGTGATGCAGGAAGAAATGCCTCCGATCGACTGGCCGTCCATGGGCCGCTATGTGTACATGGCGAAGTTTAAAGAAAAAGAGGAGATGGAGCAGTATTTTGCCTTTGTATTTGGGTGAGTGAGACGAACGGAGGAGAGCATGCGCTTTGGATCGATTGCTTTGGCAATAGTAATGGCAGCCGTGCTGGCTGTGTTCACCGGATGCGGTTCGGACCTTAAGATCAGCGGCGGCTCCGCGACGCAGGAGGGCGTGACCGTGACGCTGGAAAAAGCGGCGGCGCAAAAAAAGACAGAGCCTTCCCGTTACGAATACAGCTTCAGTGGTACAATCGAGAACAATTCGGACGTCGGCGTTATGAGGGTCATTTATACTTTTTCCATCTGTGATAAGGATGGAGAGGAGTTCCGCTCGTTCGGAATTCCTTATGATGGGGTGGACGAACCGATCCCGCCGCACGGCGTGGTCAGTTTTTCCCACGATGGCATTAAGTGGGGCGCACAGTCCGTTCCCGCATCGGTGTCGATCGGCATCAGCTCGGTGCAGACAGAAAACGAGCTGCCGCCCGCGCACATCCCTCAGAAGGGCGAGTACCTCTATGAGGCGCTTGGCGACGACAAACTGGCGAATGTCAAAACAGAGCCGCCCGCAGAACTTGCCTTCCACATCGATCAGGGCGGATATGGACGCACGGCTGTCTTTACAAGCGAAAACAGCGAACTGCTCGACAAGGCGCTCGATCTGTTCTGCAGGATACGGATCGGTGAAGAGACCGGCGAAATGGTAACGGACAATTATAACTGGATCAGTCTCACCTGGAAGGACGGCTCGAAGTCATCCATCAGTCTGAATTTACGCAATCTCGAGCATTACATTCACTCAGAACCGCATATTTTCACGCTGGAAAACCTGGGGGATTTCTGGTCATTCGCTTCCGAATATCTGGAAGAGGACAAATAAGAAACAAATAATAAGCCAAAGGAGGCAAAACATGGAATTCAAAGAAGTTGTGAAGAACCGTTTCTCTTGCAAAAAATACAGCAGCCGCAAGCTCGAAGCAGCGAAACTTGAGGCGATCCTTGAGGCCGGAAGACTTGCTCCCACTGCCAAGAATCTGCAGGAGCAGCACGTGTACGTCGTCCAGTCGGAAGAGATGCTGGCAAAGATTGATGGCGTAACGCCCTGCCGCTACGGGGCGCCGACTGTGCTGGTAGTAGCTTTCGACAAAAACAATGTGTTCACATATCCGGGCGGAAAGCGTGATTCGGGCGTGGAAGACGCGACGATCGTGGCGACCCACATGATCCTGGCCGCGGCAGATGAAGGCGTGGACAGCTGCTGGATCAATTTCTTTGATCCCGACAAGATGGCGGAGGCAATTGAGCTTCCGGAAAACGAAGAGATCCTGATGCTTCTGGACCTCGGTTATGCTGCGGAGGGAGCAGGCCCGCTTCCGAATCACAGCAGCAGGAAGCCGCTGGCGGAGACCGTAAGTTATCTTTAAATTCAGTATCCCCCGCGGCATTTGCCGCGGGGGAATTTCGGAGCAGGAGAACTATTGAACTGAAGGTGGGTGACAGAAGCATGGAAAAAGAATTACATAAGTTGGCAGTCATTTTCCCGGGAATCGGATATACGGCGGACAAGCCGCTGCTGTATTTTGGCAGAAGGATTGCCGTGGAATACGGATATGAAGTCCGTATTATGGATTATAAAGGCTTTCCACCGAAGGTGAAGGGCGACCGGAACCGGATGGAGGAGTCCTTTTTTATTGCGCTGCGGCAGGCTGAGGAGATGCTTGCCGGCGTCGACTTTACGGAATACGACGATATCGTGTTCATCGGAAAGAGCATAGGGACGATCGTAGCGGCGAAGATCGCAGCGGATGCGGCGGGAACTGCACCGGAGAGTCCGGCCAAAACCCGGATCCGTCAGGTCCTCTACACTCCGCTGGAAGATACTTTCAGATTTCCGATCGGAGAAGCGATTGCTTTTACCGGCGATGACGATCCGTGGGTCGGCAAAGAAAACAGCCGGATTCCCGCGCTCTGCAAAGAGCGGGGCATTCCATGCCGCCTGGTCCCTCACGCGAACCACTCGCTGGAGAGCAAGGACGTTTTCGCGGATATGAAAGAACTGCGCAAGGTCATGAAGGAGACTGAGACATTCCTTAAATGAGGTGCCTGCGCGCGGACGCGCGGCTATGCAGCTGCAGTTAAAGCCAGGGCAGCCAACTACAGAATATATATGACTAATCGTAAGGAGTAATTTAGAAATGGACAATCAAAAAGTCAGACAGCACAAGTTTGTTGAGAAAGCACCCGTTCCTGCCACGGTCCTTATGCTGATCCTTTGGCTGATTTTATTCGAGGTGATCCAAGTTATCGTAGACCTTGGAATCCATATGGTGATCAGCGGATACACTGTCGGGAGTGGACCGGTCGGACTTTTCGCAGCCACCATTGCTTCACTGGCGTTGTATAAGTTGTGGTTCAATCCGGAGTTTGAGGGAACGCTGAAGGGCGATCTTCCGCTGGGCTTCCTACTGGGTCTCTTCGAACTGGGTTATGTACTGGTATCGTACGTCCCCAATCTGATCGACGGCAGCTTCAGCCTTAAGCCGCTGACGTGGGTCATTATCATCACTTCACTCACAGCCGGTATCAAAGAAGAGTTCTTATTCAGAGGCGTGATCGTCAGCACATTGCTGCGGCAGTGGAAGGACCGGAACATGTTCTTGCAGGCCACTTTGGTCTCGGGAATTGTCTTCGGTCTGATTCACGCAGCGAATGTGCTTGCAGGCGCTGATCCTGTGCAGACGCTTTTCCAGGTGATCGCATCCGTGGGTGTCGGTATTTTTTTCGCAGCTGTCTATATTAGATGCGGAAGCATTCTGCCGTGTATGTTTTACCATGTGCTGCATGACATAATTGCGATTGCCGCTGAGAGCAATGTCGCGGAAAACGGCATTATGTCCGCCAAAGCATTATCGTGGGGGGACGCTTTCAGCCTCGCGCTGTCGTTTGTGCTGGCAACAGCGGGATTATGGCTGATCCGCAGTGCCAAAACAGAGCAGATCCGCGAGATCTGGGACAGAAAATGGAAGCCGGGCAGGAGTAACAGCCATGCTTGATCAGAGCTGCGCATAGTCCAGGAAGATAAGTTTCATGTCCTCAGGGTTTTCGATGTATTCATTATGGTGGGCCGTTCCTGAAAGAACGTGCCTGCCATTTTTGTATGCCCGGAGGCGGCAGGGCTCGACGGGCTCCCACTTTTTGCTGTCGAGGGGTGTGGTCGCGAACAGAAGTGAGCGCTCGAGGCGGTGCACGAACAGGCTGCCTCGCAGGTTATCATGGACGTACAGCATGCTCCCGTCGTACAGCATGAAATTGACTTTGTTGTGGGCCGTGATATCCAGCACCACGCGGTCGATCACGTTAAAGCGCTCGGTGTCTTTGAGGGCGCGGCCCTGCTTTTCGGTCTCGGCGTTGATCTGATCGATCAGATACAGCAGGATCCGCTCGCTGTCCGTCTGACCGCTCTGGGTATACAGGTATTTGCTGAGCAGCGGGCAGTTGAAGATCGTGCCATTGTGCATAAAGGTCCAGGCCCTTCCGCTCGCGTCATGCCTGACGAAGGGATGGCAGTTCTCGTATGCCATGTGGCCGCGGGTCGCGAATCGGATATGAGCCATCATGTTTGCGGCGCGAAGCGGTGTTCTGAGGCGCTCTTTAAGATAACTGCTCCGATAGGCAGCGACGGGCTCTTTCTCGATGTTGACCTCCTTGCCGCAAAATATTGCGATCCCCCATCCGTTCGGGTGATCCACGCTGTGTCCGGCAAAGGTTTCGAGATATTCATTTACGACTATTTCATCGGGACCGGTCAGGCCAAACAGTTCACACATTTGTCAGTATTCTCTCCTGAAGTTCTTTGGCAAGTTTGAGTCCCTTGCCGGCAAAGTCGTCTTCAAACTGTTCTTTGATCATCCAGGCATATCTCTTTTCGGGGATCCTCAGCTTTTCTTCCTCGAATTCCAATATTTCCATGACGTCATCAGGGAAATCGCGATAGAACTCTTTCATTTGCTCAAGGATCTCGAATCCGGTCTTCACGACGGAGAGGGACTTGCCTTTGGGAATCACTATTTTGACAGTCTTGAGGTCATAGTGGGCGGCCTTCTTGAAATTCTGCGCGGCCTGGACCTGGTCCCTGAGAGTGAGTTCCTTTCTCGGATTTGAGGCGATCCAGGCAAAGAGAAGCTGGATGAATTTCAAGTCCTTGAGGTTGATCCCCGACAGTTCATAAGGATTGAGGTCAACGGTCCTCAGCTCGATATGGCTGACGCCCTCCGCGGCTAGCCTGCTAAGGTTGTTCTTTCCGTAGGACTTGAGCCGGACGGGGTAGTAGAGCTCCGTCGGAGAGACGATGAGACCCGCGTCGACATACTGCCGGATGCTGGCGGCATAGGCCTTTATATCTGAGTAGTCGAAAACCGGAACAAAATAATTCCAATAGCCTAGTTCGCTGCACCTTGTGCTCGCAAGACCATTGAAAGCAGTGATGCCGCGCCTGCCCCGCTCAAGATAGCTGCCGTCCAGAAGCGGGCTTGCCGCAGTCAGAGCGGTTACGATCCAGCCGTATGCGGCGAGACCTGCCGCGAGGTCAAGGTAAACTCTGTTCTTGTACTCCTCGAAATTGGCGCTTTCACTTAGCTCAAAATCCGCTTTCAGCAGCTCATCAGAAAAAGAGTAGTTCACGTGTATCCCGCTCAAGGACATCATATACCTTCCGTAGCGGTTAGCCAAATATTCCCGGTAACCCTCCGAATACTCCGCTTTGGAATTGTGGTGCGCAATGGGAATATCGCGCTCATTGCGGATGTAGGGAGGATTGGAGAAGGGCCACATGTATTCCGGCTCCTCCAGGGTGACAAGCTTTTTATGAATCTGGCGGGTGTGAAATTCCAGAAGCTTTTCTGCTTCCTCGGCTGAAGGCGCAGCATCGGTGTTGATTTCCGTCTGGTTTTCGCAGAAATCATAGACGATATTCTTGTTGTCCGGGAAAGGGTGGAGGCTCAGAGCAAAATTGCCGTCTCTCGTGATCCTCAGGCTTTCTTTTTCCAGGCCGAAGTTCCCTTTAAGCAGCAGTGAACGGACGATATCATTCTCAATGTGAAACATGGTGATTCTCCAAAATAGTGTGCGTTTAAAGTTGATATATTGTACAATCTATAAACCTAGTATGTCAATAGGCGAATAAATTGCGGAGTTGAACAGGCGGTTTCTCTCGGACAATAATTTGATGTGGTATTGCTGAGTGTGATACGATTATAGAGTGATGGATCACTTGGAAAAAAATGGGACCAAAGCCCGTGAAGATGATGCAGGAGACAGTAGAGGCATCTCCTGAGAAAAGAGGCTGCCATGAAGAAATCGAAGAAAAAGCTTGCCGTTGCTGCACTGCTGGCAGGTTCTGTCGTTGTTTCCGCGACTTCCTGCCATAAAAGTAATCCGACTGTTTACGGTCCTCCCGAGGAGTTTCAAACGCAGAAGGAAGAAGAAAATGGTTCGGGCGGAACGAATAGCGAGGCCGGAATAACCGGAGCCGCCGGTGAGGCGAACAGTGCTGCCGGCGAGACAAATGGGGTCTTCGTGCCGGATGACAACATGAATGAGGATGTATACGGGCCGCCTGCGGACATGTAATAAGCGGGAATGACGCATCAGATAGGAGAACACTGTGGACCGCAATGAAATACTCTCCATAAAGAAAAAGCAGTTGGAGGAGCTGAGCGAATATCGGGAAAAGCTGTATAAAGCGCCGCAGTTAAGGCAGCTGTTTTTTGAACTGACTCTGAGGTGTAATTCGGCATGCTTTCATTGCGGAAGCCGCTGCACACCGCAGTCGCCGGACGGTTTGCCGGTCGGAGAGTATCTGAGGGTGCTCGACGAGGTGGAGGCGCGCTACGGGAACAAGATGACGCAGGTCTGCCTGACGGGCGGAGAGCCGCTGCTTTATGGGGATTTCTTCAAGCTGGCGCAGGAAATTCACGACCGGGGATTCCGGTGGGGGATGACTTCGAACGGAACGCTGATCAGCCGTGAAGTGGCGCGCAGGCTGCACGAGACAGGCATGGGCACGATCTCGATCAGCGTGGACGGACTGCCGGAAACCCATGACCGCCTGCGGGGAATGCCCGGCGGGTTTGAGCGGACGATGGCGGGAGTGCGCAACCTGATCGAGGAAGGCGGGTTTCACTCGATACAGATCACGACGGTCGTCAACCACCAAAATATAGGGGAACTGGACGCGCTCTTTGAATATTTTGGCGATGTTGATATCGACTCCTGGCGGGTGATCGGACTCGAACCGATAGGCCGCGCGCTTGAGCACCCGGATCTGCTGCTGACGCCGGAGGACCAGAGAAGGCTCTT
>Ga0256404_1006904_pt1 | contig 18365 bp, 22 predicted proteins | sample RumenRJG_01DNA_FD_185990 | JGI IMG/M metagenome (GOLD analysis project Ga0256404, IMG submission 185990) | Bovine rumen microbial communities from Lethbridge, Alberta, Canada - RJG_01 | ecosystem: Host-associated > Mammals > Digestive system > Stomach > Rumen | place: Canada: Alberta | collected...
CTTCTGACACGAGATGTCGAAGAATCCCAGCATGAGGCAATCTTGTTGTTTTGAAAAACTGCGAAAAACGGAGTATGAGTGAGAAAACGGAAGTATATATAAGGAGGTGCGGCGTGGCGAATCATCAGTACAAGGACTCGGTCTTCCGGATGCTGTTCAATGACCCCGTGCAGCTCGCGAAGCTCTATCAGGCGCTGCGCGAGACGGATGTCGTCGCGCCGGAAGACCTCACGATCACGACGCTTGACGACGTGCTGTTCGACAGCGTAAAGAACGACTTGTCATTCGAGTGGAAAGATTAGGCCGTCGTGCTCATGGAGCATCAGAGTACATGGACGGAAAACATGCCGGCACGGATGCTCGCGTATGCTGGAAGACTCATGGAAAAGACGCGCTCGCGGAAGCGGGCGGTTTACAGTAGCAAGCTCGACAAGCTGCCATCGCCGCGTTTCTACATGTTTTATCTCGGCAAGAAGCCGCCAAAGAAATACGAGCTCCACTTGTCGGACGCCTATCTTGAACCGAGCTGGGACCTCGAGCTCGTCTGCCATGTGCTGGACATCACGTATGGCAGGATGGCAGCGTTTCTGAAGAATTGTCCGCCGCTTTCGGGGTATAGCTATTTTGTCCACACGGTGGAAAGTCGGCGGGAGGCGGGCAAGGATTTGGACGAGGCCATCCGGGAAGCCATCGTTGATTGCAAGAAGAGAGAAGTCCTGTCATCTGTGTTTGACCGTTATACAGAAGAGGAGGTCGCGGAATCTATGAAGCTGCAATGGAACGCAGACGAAGCGAGACGCTTCGCTGAAGAAGAAAAAGAAGAGGCCGTGGCGGAAGAGTGCACGAACATGATTCTCGGCATGATTCGCGAGCACCTGCCGCTCGACAGCATCTTGCGGATTTCCAATGGGACGAGCGAGGAAGTCCTCGCCGTAGCAAAGAAGAATGGCCTCGCGATTGAATGAGCTGGATTTGAAGCGCAGCCCCCGAACCTTGATGGGGTCGGGGGTTGCTTTTGTGCGCTTGGCATGGGCGCGGTTCCAAGCTGGCGGACGTGAAGCTTGGCTCAGATTTTGAACGGAGGAAAATTGTCTTTCTCCAATTTTTGGAAAACGTCTTGAAGCTGTTCTCCTGAATAATCATCTTCTGGAGAATACTCTTCCATCTGGAAGGCTACTCCGATGGAATAAAACTCTCCATTTGAAATGACAATATGGTCATCCAGCTGGATGCCGATAAACATCCCGGAGTGGACTAAATTCCATGTCAGCTCGACATCATCAAAAGACGGATTCGGAGTGTCCGACAAATGATTGTGAGCGACAATCACGCGGCTCGCATTGTGGAGCAGGCCGCGTTTGAAGAGCTCGTGCGTCGAAGACTGAACACTCTTGACATCGCCCATGGAAACTTTCTCGATGCCAACAACATGACGTTCTTCATCAAGAAAGAGCGCGCAGAAAATTTCCTGTGCTTGGGCGGACATGTCGAAGACATCCTCAAAAAGTTTCGCTGCATCCCGAGCTTCGTTGATCTCATCCGGAGCGTAATATTCCGTGTCCTTGTAAACAAATCGAAGTTCCGTCTCTCGAATCTTTTTCATAAACGATTTCCTTTCAGCTTCAAACAGTCCGATAAGCAGAGGCAATAAAAATTTCTTGCTTACCAATATATCATGAAATCTGGAATAGCAAAAGAAAGAGGCAGGAGTCTGCGGGGCGGCGGGCTTTGTTTTTGTTGGTACATATCGAGGAATCACGATTCTTAGAAAGTAGTCCGTGCAAAAACGTTTCTTTTTCTTTTTGTCGTTCTTGATTTCGTGGTATATTTAACAGATGAATTTTTTGTATTTCCATTGTTTGCTATCGTACTTCAAGTTTAATATGGGCGAAGGAAGATCGTCATGAAGAAGATTTATGAAACAGAACTACGTATTGTTCGAAGAAATTTTCCGTTTGAAGTTCCTGATGAAATTGTTCATCCGAAAGCCGCCTCGAAAATTTTCGAAGTTGTCTTTGACATGAGTCATCAGGCTCAGGAAATTTTTGCTGTTCTTTTCCTGGACGAACAAAATCATGTCTTGGGAATTGAAAAAATTTCCATGGGAGATGTTGATTGCGTTGATGTTTCCTTGCACGAACTTTTCAAAAGATGTTTCGTGCATAATGCAAGAAAAATGATTGTCTGTCATAATCATATTTCCGATGATGCAGTTCCATCTTATGATGATGTGCATCAAATGTGGGTATTTTCTCAAGCTGGCCTTCCTTTCGGAATCCAGATTGAGGACTCTATAATTATTTCTGATGAAACCTTTTTTACTATCCGAGGCGCTTTCCAATTTGAAAAATACTCCCCAGAGGATGATTTCATCGGAGACAAGCTGAAAAAGATATATGAAAAATAAGAAAAGAAAGAACTTTAATCCCGCTCCCTATCAATGATTGATTTTAGTGAAAAAGAAAGCAGGAGCTAGTGCGGCAGCGAAAAATCGCATCAAAAGGTTGCGCCATGCATAATTTCAACAATATTTTGTTGGATAAGTTGGATTTATTGAACAACAAAGCCAACTTATCCAACAGCACCAACACCATTCCATACGACTATCCGTTCCCGAATAGACGAATAGTCCTGACGAGATGTGCGTAAGTCAAAATTCGCATGTATCAAGTCATTGGTTGGATATGTTGAAACTGTTGGCTTTGTTGTTCAATATCTCCAACAGTGCCAACAGGCCCCCCCTGATCAAAAGAGCTTTTTCGATGTTTTCGTGTCCATTCCCATCTTATGTTGCATCTGCTGGATGACCGTGTAGATGTCTTTCCATTTTTCTTCGTAAAGCGTGTCAATCGCCGAGCTCATAAATTGGTTGACGGAGATGCCGCTGTATTTCGCAAGGGCTTTGATCATATCCGCTTGTTCGTCCGGGAGAATGAGATGGATGTGCTGCTTGCCGGGGAAACGGCGAGGTTCTTTTTTTGCAGTCGGCTTTTTCTGCTTATCTTGTTGGACTTGTTGGATATGTTGGTTTTGTTGTTCAACATCTCCAACATTGCCAACACTCTCCTGCTGTGCATCTGTCGATGTTTCGTCTTTATTCGATTCGGTGTCCTGCGGCGCTTTGGTGGTCGAATCACCGTACATGATCCGCTCGGCAGCGCTGCGGCTTTTGTCGAAAGGATTCGCGCCGGGGGCCAGTTTGATTTTCCGATTAGACATGGAGCGGCACCTCCACGTCAAAGATTTCTTTCGTGAGCGCAGCGTAGTCGATGGCCGGGTTGCTCTTGGCGTCGTACTGGAAAATGTCTTGATAGGCAGCTTGTGCTTCCTTCACGACGACGGATTCGCGGATGCGCGTGTCAAAAAGGCGTGTGTCCATCTGCTTCGCTGCTGCGGTGAAGAGATTTGAGAGTTCCTGCGAGAGGCGTGTGCGCGCATTAAAGCGCGTGAGCAGGATGCCAGCGATTTTGAGGTTCGGATTGGCATGCTCGCGTGCAGCTTGGATCGTTTCAAAAAGCTGCGAGACACCTTGCAAGGAAAGGATGTCAGCCTGTGCTGGGACGATGACCTCTTGCGCGGCGATCAGCGCATTCGACGTGACCGTTCCAAGTGCTGGCGGCGTGTCGATGAGGATGTAGTCGTATGGCGTTTTGAGGTCTTTAATTGCTTTTTGCAAGCGATAGGGGCGTGCGAGCTGATTCGTGATGCGTCCGTCGATAGAGGCAAGAAACATCGACGCCGGAATAATGTCGAATTGTTCGAGATGCTGGATGCCGGAGTTGATGCTTTTTTCTTCACAGAGAATTTCGAGCATCGTGACGGTGTCTGTGTTTTCCGCATCGCTCGTTGCGCCGGTAATGGCGGTCAGGTTGCTCTGTGGGTCTACGTCAATCAACAGGACTTTCTTTCCTGCGCGAGCGAGCCCTGCGCCGAGATTCTGCACGGTCGTCGACTTTCCGACGCCGCCCTTCTGGTTGGCAACCGCGTAAACCTTCGTCGATCTAGCCATGAAAATTTCCTCCTGCAAAAAAAATTTTTTCCTGCGTCTATTATATCATTGTTGTTCAACAATAACAACATGAACATGTTGGATAAATTGGATAAGTTGAACAACAAAAGCAACATATCCATCATGTACAAGTTGGATATGTTGGATATATTGAGCAACAACAATATAAAACAAATTGATTATATCCTTTTGTAAAAGTCTGCAATCGTCAGATGGGTGCTTGTTATTTGGGGATGTCTGTGCTATATTGTCGTTAAGACAATCGAATCAAGCAATAAAAAAGCTCCATCGGTATTGGCGTACCGATAGAGCCTGCTGAGTGTTCGCCAACGCACAATACTGACCGAAGTACCCATCCGAAACATTATCGCTGGATGTTCGCACAACGCGCAACAGCAAACACACGTTTTTTATTTATATGGATGATTATAGCAGACGTGACAGAAAGAATCAAGAGATTAAGCACGCACGCTGCGAGTAATCTTTAGGGGAAGGCGGATATTCAGCACTCGTCGCATCGAGCAGATGTAGCGGGTGCTTTGTTGCTTGTAGTGCTGCTACAAGGTTTTCTGGGGTGCCTTGCCTCCATCTGCTTCTGTCCGCAGATGATTAGTCCGCCGAGGGACTTTCTTTCATCCACGATGCGCTGGGGGTGCAATTCCTCCAGCTGATGCCCCAGGATCATCTCTGGGGATAGAACCGTACTGGGATGCGTTTGATGAACGCAGATGAGGCACACAACCAATGGCTAGGACGCCGAGATGTAAAGCCAGACCGTGGGTCTTTGCAAAGGATACGAGCGCTTGCAATTATGCAGGCGCTTTTTTTGCAAGAGGTTGTGACGTGGTGACCGACGCGAGGCGACCGATGGGTCGAACCGGTCGAGACCACTGCTCAAGACGCGAAGGAGTATAGCTCCTTTTGCGTGCAGGGCAGGGCTCCCTCTGCTCAGCTCCCTCTGAATCGTAAAACTGGCCCCTTCAGAAATCAAGTGTTTTGGATAGATTTTCTTGCGAGCTAGAAATGCTCTTTTTAGATACAAGGGGTTCGGGGGTGGTGGGAGTGGCGAAAGAGCTTAATGGAGAAGTATGCCCTTGAAATAAGGAGAAATGAAGGCCGATCTGCAAGGCGGGAAGTACCCGAGTACCTTGTAGATCGGCCTTTTTGAGAGTAGGGGAAAGAGGGTCAGGATGAGTGAATGAGCTCGGAGAGGGAGCAGCCGAGACCCGCGCAGATTTTCGAGAATGTGCGGAGCTGGATGCAGTGGATGCCCTTGTTCTGGTAGAGTTTCTTGATGGTGTTGCGATTGACTCCGGTACGACGAATGACTTCGGCAAAGGTACGGATTTCGCGGTCGTACATGACTTGACGGAGGTTGCAGCGGATTGTGGTTGGTTGCATCGCCTCGCCTCCTTAGTCGCGAATTGGCGCGTTCATGGAGCCATGCGGCCCCGCTTCGCCTGGGATGGAGTTCTTGATGAGCATGGCGCTTGAAAGCGCGTTGGAAAATGCAGGACTGTTTTGTTTTTGTTGGGGATTCGCTTGTGCTTGCAGCTGACCGTTTCCAGAGGGCTGTGCTGGTGTTCTGCTCGATGGCGAGGAACTTCCAGAAGATGGAGAAGACGATGCGGTGGAGGCTGTTGGGGCGGATGTGCTTTCCGAACTTCCAGAAGAAGAGGACGTCGCGATAGGTACTGCTTGCGTGGATGTATTTCCAGAATTTCCCGCGCTTGACGATGACGAAGACGGAGCAGAGCTGTTGTTCCCTCCTGCCGTGTTGGTTGATGTTGCGGGGGCAGATGGCGTTGATGCGCTTGATGATGTTGACGTCGATGGTGATGCACCTGCATCACTCGTTCCGCTGTTACTTGCGCTCGCATCGGAACCGCTCGCAGAATCATGGGCAGCTGATCCAGCGGCATTGTCGGCGATGGATCTAACGGCACCGCCGACCACGCCGCTAGCAGAACCGGTAGCCGCCGTTCCCGCTGCTGCTCCTGTGCTTCCTGCGATTGCACCTGCGACAGCTCCCGTGCCTGCGGACTTTGCTTTGTTCGCCGTTGATGAAGACGTGTTATTGTCGCTGGGCGCGTTTCCTTGATGACTTCCAGCAGATGGATTGGATGGACTGGCAGTGTTGGACGTGTCTGCGGAAGATGACGGCGAGCTTCCGTCAGACGTTCCATCCGAGGACGATCCTCCGTCACTTCCTCCGCCATAGCTGGATGCGCCGCCTCCGCTGAATTGCGGGCTGGCAGGCGTTCCACCGCCACCAGAACCGCCGCTTGTATTTCCTCCGCTCGGCGGGGGATTGCTCCCTGAGACATCGGATGCGGCAACGGCAGCACCGCCGCCGTTGCCACTTCCAGAGCCGGAACTTTGACCGTCATTTTTACCGGCGACGAGCGCGGCGGCTTTTGCACCTCCGGCAACGAGGGCAGCCGTGCCGACAGCGGCACCCGCCGCGACGCCCGCAGCGCCTCCGGCAGTCAGAGCCGGGCCGCCGGTCATGACGGCAGCAGCGAGACCAGGAGCCGACCAAGCGAGGAACGCGAGCAGCATCGCGACGGCGACGAGCGACACCATCCAGGTCAGCGCGTTATCGTCGGTGATTGTCGTCGACGGATACGCGCCGATGATGTCAGGGATGATGGACAGGATGCACGAAAGCACCATGAGTTTTACGCCGTAGCCGATGACGCCGCCAATCGCTTTTTCAGCGAGAAACGACGTCCAGCGCGTGACGCCGAATGGAACGAAAAGCGTAAAGAGAGCGCAGACGAGCATAAATTCCACATACGTCAAGACAATCTGGATGCCGAGGATGATGTAGGCAAGACATCCAAACAGGAACGACAAAATGCCAGCAAGCAAAATCGGCAGATTTGCAATCACGTCCGTCCAGCCGGAACAGAGCTGCTTCTCGTATTCGAGGATGGGATCGAGCGTCGAAATACCCATCAGAACGATTTGTGATGGATGTTGCATGATGCCTGTTTGAGCTCCAGAGCCAATGACAGAACCGGCTTGGATGAAGCCGTGGAGCACGACATCGCAGAACGTCCCCCACTCATTCAACATGAACAGCCAGAAGCCGATTTTGAGACACTTTTGAATGAGAATCTTGAAATGGTTTCCGTCCTCGAGATTCGTGAGGAACGCCATGCAAGCGTCAATCGTCGCGAGCAGCCAAAACGTAGCGATGACGAGCGCGCGCACTTGCGGGATGCCGCCGGTCGCGATGGTTTCAAACTGATAGAGGATTTGGTCGAAGACAGTCAGCTCCATAGATCACCTCAGTTTTGGAAATGCGGCTCGCGCGTTGGAACGTCGGACGGTTTGAACTTCGGCGGTGTCAGCTTGTGATTCGTCGTCTTGGCATTTTCCGCCTCGATGCGCTTATTTCGTTCTTCGAGCGCCTGCTCCATCTTCTCCATGTTCTCGGCCTCTTTCTGCTTGCTCTTTTCGATGGATTCTTCTGCTGTTTTGCTTGCTTTCGATGGCTGCGTCGATGGATTCTCTTGCTTTGCCACGGTGTCATGTACGATGGCAGGTGCAGCGGCTTCTTCAGCATCGCCCTGCATCCGTCCAAGGAAAAATGCGCCGCATCCGATTATGAGGATGGGCAGGAAAAGCAGGAGCATCTTGAATTTTGACAGGAACAGCATCATGGACAGGCACCTCCTTAGTTGTCGAAATGAACGTCACGCTCGGAGACGTCGAATGTTGCATCGCCGGCGAGGTCTTCCGTCTGGTAGAAGTCTTCCGCACGACGCGCAGCAGCTTCGTCCGATTGCGTCAATTTCTTCAGGTAGAGATTCTGCCCCTTCATAGAATCGGCGATAATGGCCTGCATCCGCTGTGTTTCGCGCACTTGAAGCGCGGCAATCTGTGTCGCAGCCTGCGTGACGCCGACGATGCCCTCGGCGTTTTGCGAGGCATTGAGGAGTGTGGTGAGGGAGTTCGCGGTCTTCTGCATTTCTTCCGGCGATGCGAGACCTTGGCTCAAAATGCTCTGCTTGATGCCGTCATCCACGGCGGCATTGACGCGCGCGGCCTGGTCGGCGTATGCCTGCGCGGATGCGCCGTTCCATTTCGAGAAGTCGGCGAACGTCTCGTCGAACTGCGCTTCCGCTGTGCGGAAGTCTGTGCCAATCGCGTTGATGCTCGTGCGGATGTCATTCATTTCAGAGACGATTTCCTGCACTTCTTGGACGCTCGCGGAGAGCTGCGCAGAATCGAGCTTCGCAAGCTGTTGCAGCTGCGTCTCGAACTGCTGGAGCTGCTTCTCGTACGACTTGATGAGCTGCAATTTCGATGCGAGGTTTTCCGCATGGTTCGATGGATCGTAGACGGTCATCGCGTGCGCGGTCGGCGCGGCGGTGAGGTCGGCACCTGTAGCGATGGTGATGGCGCAGGCAGCTGCGCAAGCGCTTTTCTTGATGATGTGTTTCATGAGGTCGCTTCCTTTCCGTGTTTGAGATTTGAAATGACGTCGCAGACGTCTGGCATCCCTTTGTACTGCATCCAGTGTTCGTTGAAATCGTCCTGCGGGTAGGCGTGCAGGAGTTCTTTTACTTTCTGCTGGTCTTCCTTGCTCGCGCTCGCGACGTAGGCGAGCGTAAACGGCGTGCGGTCGAGGCCGAGCTCGAACAGGCGGCTGTTCCGATGCGACTTATAGTAATACTGCCGCTTCTGCGTCGCTGTCGCGATGATCCAGCGCTCTTTCTCGTTGAGGTTGAACATCCCATAGATGGCGTCGTTGCTCGCATTCGTCGCCGAGGGATTCGGCAGGAAGATGTCGGTCTGGCAGCTTTCAATGATGGCGGGCGCGATCTGGCTGCGCGCGATGTCTTCGAGGTTTTGCGTCGCGAAGACAATCGACACGTTGTTCTTGCGCATGACTTTGAGCCATTCGCGGATTTTTGACGAGAACAGGGGATTGTCGAGGAAGACCCAGCACTCGTCGAGCACGATGATCGTCGGTCGTCCTGTGCAGTTTTGTTCGAGCCGGTGAAAAATGTATTGCAGCGTCGGCATGACGGCGCTGCGCTTCTGCATGAGCTCTTCCATCTCGAAGACCTGCCAATTCCCATACGTCAGGGAATCGTGCTCGCTGTCAAACAGGCGTCCATACGCGCCACCTTCTGGATTTGAGACGGAGGCCGTCGTGAAAATCTTCAGCGCGTCGCGCAGGCGCTCGTCTTGCAGCATGAGGCAGAGGCCGGTCATCGTGCGCTCACTTTCCGGCGCGGTCGCGAGTTTGTTGAGCGCCGACCATACTTCGGCCTTGTCGGATGGCGTGATCTGCGGGATGCCCTCTTGCAAGAGAATCTGCAAAATCCATTCCATCGCCCAGTTGCGCTCGTTCTCGCGGTCGATGTGTGCGAGCGGCTGGAACGAAATGCTGTCTTCGTCTTCGTTACCGAGATCGTAAAATGTCCCGCCGACCCCGGCGGTCAGCGCACGCGACGAACCGCCCTTGTCGAAAATGTAGACCTGCGCATCCTTGTACCCTCGGAACTGCGCTTCGACCGTGTTGAGGAAGACGGATTTGCCGGAGCCCGTGATGCCGACGACCATCGTGTGGCCGACGTCGCCAACGTGGAGATTGAAGCGGAACGGCGTGCTGCCGGAGGTCTGGCAGCGCATAAGAGGCGGCGCGTCCAGGTGGCGGTTCCATGCATCGCCCGCCCAGACGGCGGAGAGGGGGAACATGTGTGCGAGGTTCAGGCTGCTCATGTAGTATTTGCGGATGTTGTTGCGCGGCATGCAGGGAATCGAACTCATCCATGCATTGACGGCGTTCGTCGTCTCATGGATTGTCGTGAAGCCGCGCGCGTTGATTGTCTTTTCAAGCTGGCGTACCATCGCATCAACCTTTTCGTGGCTCTTGTCCATGACGACGAGCACCTGCGTGTATTTTCCAAACGATACAAGATCATCACTCAACTCGCGCAGCGCTTCTTGTGCATCGTCGTACCGTTCGAGCGCGTCCGTGTCCACCATAGCGCTTTCGCTGCGCGTCAACGCTTCTTTGAGCTGCGTCCAGATGGACTTGCGGCTCGCGAACCATTGACGGCGGTAGTTCTCGATTTCCGTGCGTGCCGTCACCTTGTCGGCGGGCAGGTAGCGCGTCACCCAACGATATTCAAAGCCGAGACGGTTCAGCGTGTCGAGGATGCCCGGCGTCGATTGCGGCGGGAAGCCGTTGATCGAGAGGATGCCGAGATGATAGTCGCCGAGCTTCGGATGTAGCCCACCATGAAGCGGCGTGTCAACGAGCGCGTTGTTCAGAAACTCATAGCAGGCCGCAGGTTTGACCGTGTGATATTTCGGCGAGACGCAGGAATGAAGATACGTCAGCGTTTCCTCGGCATTCAGTGCATGGCACTCCGGCATGACTTCGGAAAAGAGCTGGTAGACGCGCTGCACTTCGGTCTTGAACTGGCGCAGGTTCATTTCCACGCGGTCATGCTCGGAATCCGTGACCTCTTTCTCGTCGATAAAGAGCTTGCCGAACTTGTCGTATTTGTCTTTCGGCGGCAGGTAGAGCAGCGTGAAGTAGTAGACGCTCTCGAAGTAGTTGCCGGAATCGGCGAAACAGGCCATGCGTTCGCTGTCGATGAGCGCCGTGCAGACGTCAGGAAAGCGGCGGGCAGGGTAGACCTGGCTGCGCTCGCGCCGCGCCTCGGTCTGGATGCACCAATTCCCTCCAATACGGCGCAGGCAGTTGTTGAGCCGCGCAACCGTGACGACGAGCTCGTCCTCGGTCGAGGAATCCATGTCTGGCCCGCGATAGCGGAAAGATTGCTGGAGCGATCCGTCATGATTGAGGATGATGCCATCTTCGATCATGACGCACCACGGCACATAGTCCTCGAGGCCGGCCGCACTCTGGCGGTATTCGCGTAAATCGATCATGCGCGCACCTCGTAATACTTGCGGTCGTTGATGTGGCGTTTCAGCGCCTCGAAAAATTGCGCGTCCTTCTTTGCGAACGACAGTGCGATGAGGTGGATGACGACGTTGATGAGGATGAGCGGATAACATTTCATCATCACGAACGACATCGCGAATGTGCCATTGAGCAAAAAGAGATCGCGCGGGATGCCGCACATGAGGAGCGGCTTGATAAGTGACTGGTGGATCGGGACGGAAAAGCCCCGGACAGATGCTTTTGCCATAGTGCCTCCTTCAGTGATCAGGCGATGGATTGCAGTTGATACGCGCCGTCTTCGTAGCCATGCACGGCGACGATTTCTTTCACGATGCGGCTTTTCGGCGTACGCTCGATGTAGACGATGAGATCGACGGCCTCACCGATGAGCGTGCGTTGCGGCATGGGCAGCGCTTCTTGGATCAGCTGTTCGAGACGGATGAGCCCGGCGCGAGCGCTGTCGGCATGAATCGTCGAGACGCCGCCGGGATGGCCGGTGTTCCATGCTTTGAGTAGGTCGAGCGCTGCGCCGTCCGTGACCTCGCCGACGATGATGCGGTCTGGCCGCAGACGCATGGATGAACGCACCATCTGACGCATGGAAAAGCCCTCGCGCTGGCGCAGGAAAACGGTGTTCGAGTAGCTGCATTGGAGCTCGGCGGTGTCTTCGAGGATCAGCAGCCGCGAGCGCGTCTTGGCGATTTCTTGCAGGATGGCGTTTGTCAGCGTTGTCTTTCCGGTTCCCGTTCCACCGACTACGAGAATGTTTGCGCGCTTCCAAACGCTATCGACGATGACGGATTTCTGTGTTTCTGTCATGATGCCTTTCGCCACATAGTCTTCGAGTGGGAAGATGATGCGCGCTTTCTGACGGATGGAAAAAATCGGATTCGTCGAGCCTGGCGGAATCACAGCTTGGATACGGCTGCCCCAGATTGGGAGCTCGCCCGAAAGAAAAGGCTTCTGCTTATTGATTTTGTCCTGCGTGACCGTCGAGACGATGGAAATGAAGCGCTCGGCCTCCGGCGGCTCAATGCGCCTGCCGGTATCGACCATGCCCTGGCCAGCACGCTCCACCCAAAGCGACTTGTCCTCGTTCAGCATGATTTCGACGACGAGCGGATCATCGAAATACTCGATGAAGTCCCGCATCGCCGTGCGCAGCATCTTGAGTGTCTTGTCGCGTGCGGCCTGCTCCTTGCGGAGCGCCGCGAGCGCGGCAGTGTCATCAGGTGGTAGTTCCGGCATGGGCGTCGCCTCCTCCCTTGCGTTTCAGACGTTCCGCCTCCCGCGCAGCTTCGCGCTCTGCGATGATGCGGTCGCCGCGCCGCTTCCATTCGAGCGCTTCGCCCGTGCCGGAGAGGAAGACGTCTTTCTTTGTGGCGAGCAACCCTGCGAGCGTGCCAGCATCGACGGATTCGCCGAGAATCATCTCGATCAGTCCGCCGTGACGGATCAGGCGATGCGTGCGCTCACGGCGCTTCTTGTCGGATTCCTTCTTTCGCTCGATGGCGATCAAGCGCTTCATCTTCTCCATTTTCGCTTCGAGCTTTTCGAGCTTCGTCAATTCATGCGCTTCCTGCGCAGCTTCTTCCGTCTCGATAGCTGCATGGCTGGCAGCATCGCCGACGGCGTTCATCGGATCGTTTTGCAGTTCTTCCATAGTCTCATCCTCTCGTTTTTCACTCTCAAAAATCAATGTCAAAATCAGCTTGGCCGGACAGATAGTCTCCCGATGTCAGATCGTCAAAGCCGTCCGGCTGCGTCGTGTTTGGATCGCCGTCGGCGGACGCAGCATCAGAAGCATCATCCTCCGCTTCCGTAGCCGCGGCATCAGCATCGTCAGCATCATCGCTGCCATCGTCCGCTGGAAGCATCGCGCCAGCGATGGCGGCATTGATTTCGGCATCGCGCCGCTTTTGAATCTCCGCCGCTTTCTTGCGGCTCTTTTCGATGAACTCTTCCTGCTGGATGCGCTCCATGCTTTCCTGCGCGACACGGAAGTCTTTTGCGAGCGCGATGCGCTCGGCATCCTTTTCGCGCAGCGCCTTGCAGATTGCTGCTTTTCGTTTGGCACGTTCGTCGAGCTGATAGAGCGCATCTGTCTCCGGCGCTTCGCGCAGTCGCGAAACGAAATTCTGGTCTTTGAAGTACCGGATTTTCTTGCAACGGATTGGCGGCTTGCCTGCGACGAAGATGATTTCATCCTCGGCATCCATTTCGGAGATTTCCGATGTCGTCATGAGTTCGCGCCCGCGCTCCTGCACGTTGAAACTGTTCGCGCCGAGCAGCTGCCAGACGTCGTTTTCGTAGCTCTTGTTCTGCACGCGGATCGTCTGCTTGCCCATCATCTTGGAGACGTATTCCGGCGTTTCGGCATCATTCGGCGTATGGAAGACACGGATGTGGCAGTTGTCGATGATGCTCGTGTTCTTGCCGTACATCTGCGGCGCAAAAATCTGGTTGAGCCCCTGGATGATAATGAACGCGCGCAAGCCATAGCCAGCGATATAGCCGAGCGCCTTTTCAAATTCCTCGATGCGACCGAGAGCAGGAAACTCGTCGAGCAGCAGGAGCAGCTTGTGTTTGTACGTCGGCGCTGGCCGTCCTTCGGCAAACTCCATCTTTTCCGTGAGCCGCTGATAAATGAGCACGATGATGACGCGGAAGAACTTTGCGAGGCGTCCGAGGTCGGACGGCGGCACGATGAGGTAGAGCGACACAGGGCGGTCGGCGTTCATGAGATCATGAATCTTAAACGACGACATACTTGAATTTTTCGCGAGGATCGGGTCGAAGAAGTCTTTGAGCACTTCTTCAACCGTTGAGACAATGCCCGAAAACTCGCGGATGTCCTTTTGCAGAAACGTGTACGCCTTTTGCTTGACGAACGGATGCACGCCATCTGTCGCGCCGTAATTCGCCGCAAGGAACGCGCGCTGCTCGTCCGTCACGGCCTGCGGGCCGTGCGCCATCTCCCAGAGCCGGTCGCGTACGCTGATCTCGCCAAAGAGATAATCGAGCACGTCGGCAAAACTCGCATCGCTCTCTTGAACGTATTTTAGATGCAGCACCGTCCCTTCGATGAGCGAAGCCGCGAGGTCGCGCCAATGGTTCGGCTGGCTGCTACCGTCCGGGCGCGCGAACGCATGGACGATGTTGATGCAGTCTTTGACTTCATCTGCCGTGTAGAGACGGATTTCGTCAAGCGGGTTGAAACACGCGCTGCCATCGGCGCTGACAGGATCGAACTTGATGATGGTCTGTCCGAGCACGTCTTTGCGGTAGCCGGACGTCAGGCCGTAGATTTCGCCCTTGATGTCGATGAAGACTGCCGATTCCTGCCATGAGAGCCCTGTCGGCGTAACGAGGCCGACGCCCTTGCCGCCGCGCGTCGGCGAAATTACCATCGCATGGCGGTTGTCATTGTCGCGCAGGTAGCGGCCATCTTTCGTCTTTCCGAGGAAAATGCCGTGGCCGTCGAGCAGGTGCGATTCCTTCAAGACTTTTTCGTCCGCCCAATGCGCCGTACCGCAGCTCGTGAGCTGCTTCGGCGACATCTGGCGGCGAAGCCATGCCACAAAGACGATCGCCGCGCCGAACACGACGCCGATGATTGAGAACGCGCGCCCGAATACCTTCGGCGCATCGTCATAGAAATCGGATGCCCAGAAGTAGAGTGCGAACGGCTCGTAAATGCCATGTGCGCCCCACCAAAAGAGCGGTGTTCCGAGCGCTTCCTGATAATGGAGCGCGTGCGCGAAATACTGCGTCGCAATCGCGTGCGCGACGATAAGAGCCAAAATAAGGCCGACAAAAATGCCGATGCGAGTATTTCTATTCATGGAGCGTCCGCCGCCGTCAGAGAGGCCGTTACGTCGTCAGGAGAGGCATATACGTCGTACGGTTCCAGCACCAAATCCTTATCCACGAGGATGTGGAACTGATAGCCGGGACGGATGATGATCGTCGGCTGGATGTTGAGATTCTTTTGCGTGATGGAATTGACGGCCTGCGAAATGTTGCGCGCGGCATCGCGGCCGGCTTCCGCGCCCCAGCTCGTATCGTCCGAACCCGAGGAAGAAGCTGCCGCCACACCACCTGTCGCCACGCCGCCGAGGATGGCCGACCAGAGCGCGCGGCCGTAATGCGAGCGCACCTTGTCATGAAAGCCGGAAAAGCCCTCGCGATCCGAGCCCGTCATATTGCCGAGCAGGATGGATTTGCCATTGGGGAAGATCAGGCGGTTCCAGATCACGAGTGCACGCGACTGGCCGAATGTCGTCTCTGAATCATAGCGGCCAAGAATCTTCGTTCCTTGCGGAATCAAAAGATGCTGCCCTGTCACGGTATCGTAGACATTTTCCGACACTTGCCCGATGATGACGCCGGGCAAGTCGGAATTGAGGCCCGTCACCATGAGGCCGGGGATAACCGTCCCCGCATACACCTGATAATCGGACAGCTTGTCCTGGATAAAGTGGCCGGAAAACGTCTCGACATCGACTTTCTGCCGTGCGAACGCCTGTTTGCTGAGCTGCTTGTTTGGATCGGCATCATTCTGCGCGACCTGCTGACGGTCGGTGATGACTTGCATATCATACGCTTCGCTCGCCGAAGCCACGGAAGCCAGCGGCACAGCCGAGGGCAGAGTGCCCATCGCAGTCGCCCAAAACGTCAACGACGCGCAGAGCGCCGCTAAGGATTTTCGTCTTGTCACTTGCCCTCCTCCTTCAATGCGAACCCGATCGGGCTCTGGTTCGCTGCCATCTTTTCTTTCGCTTTTTCCAGTTCCGCTTTCTGCTCTGTTGTGAGGCCGCTCGGCTTTGCAGCCGTCGCGGAAGCTGGCGCCGTCACACGCGGCACAGGCGTCTGGACTGGCGTCCGCACATTTGGAACCGGCGTATAGGCTGGAACAGAACGCTGCGCCGGATGCGTGTACTCGACCGAGCCGTCATCATGCAGGCGCTCGACCTTGCGCTCCTCGCGCGGTTTCGTTTCCTTCTCGGCATCTTTCTTGTCGTAGCGCTTCGACTTCTCGTCATCGTAGCTTGTCGGCGCGTTCTGCAAATGCTTCGTCTGCGTCGCCGCTTCGACGGTGCTTTCCGTCGCCTTGTGTTTCTGTGCATTCGAAGCCGTCGAAATGCCATAGACGAACGCGCCAGTGAAAATCAGGGCGACGATTGAAATGCCGATGAGCACGTTCCGCCGGTTGAATGACGTCGTTCCCTCCGGCTTCGCCGTCAGGTTCAGATTCTCGCGCAGCTCTTCGTCTGGAACGTCCGATGCACGGCCTGTGGCCGCTGCATGAACGTCATCATACGCAACTTCTTCGGCGGAAGCGCCGCGCCGTGACGATGGGATGTAGTCTTTCCACTTGCTGAAAATCGACATCTGGCACCTCCCATCAGCGGCGGCGAATCTTGACTTTCGTCGTGCCGACGAGCAACTGTCCATCGCTGAAAATGCGATCCACAACGTAATAGCCGCCGACAATCCGGTAATTCACGAGCACCGTCTTACCGCGTTCCTCAATCAGGAAGACCGGCGCGACGCTCGTGCGCATCTCTGGCTTCATTTTGAGATACGTCTTCTGTCCGTCATCAAAGACCGTCGTTGGCGACCAGCTCAACCCGCGCTCGCTGATCCGATAGCCGAAATGAAGATTCATCGCATTTACTGTCATCAAGTTTTCGATTTCACGCTCCTCCAGCTGGCGGCGAAACATTTCGCGGCTCGTCTCGACGACCCACGACACCATCGGATTGTACTTGCTACCAGAAACGGCATGGATTTGATACGTCCGCTGATTCGTGTTGATGATGATGTTCGTCGACAGGCCGCGCTTGATTGGCTTCACATAGACGTGTTCGCGCCGCAGCGCGCCCGCGCCCGCCGAACTGCGGTCGATGATCCAGCGCGTCGTATCGCCGGCGCCGACGTACGTCACTTTTTCGCCTGGCTGGAACTTGATGTCCGTGACAAAGCCGTCCTGGCAGTAGATTTCATACGTCTCGTGCGGCTCGTATTTGAATTGCACTTCGACACCGGCTGTCGCAGCATCGAAGGAGTTCTGAATGTAGTCTTGCAGACTGTCTTCACCCGCGACTGGCGTCCCGAGAGATTCGAGCGAGGCGGCAGAAGCCGAACACGCGCCGGAAAACAGGAAAGATGCTGCCACGAGGGCAGCTGCGGCGAGTGGCCGCTTGGATTTCATCATGCAGGTCATCGCTCCTTGCTCCAAGAAATATCGTCGATGTAAATGCCGAACGGATTGTGCTTGATCTGCTCCTCCGTCTTCGGCTGCGAGAGCTTTACGGAGACGAACGCCGCCATCGTGCATTCGCCTTTGAGCTCTGTCCCTTCGTAGCTCTTTTCCTTCCAGCGAATCTGGTACGTGTCGCCCTTGCCGGTCTCCTTCGTGATCGAAATGATCTCGACATCCGTCGCGCGGTTCGCTTTGATGTCATCGAGCGGATGCTCGTTCGCCATCAGAGTTTCGAGTTTCTTTGCGCCGTCCTTCGTGATGTAGTATTTGGCTTCCTCGCCATTCTTCCGATACTGCACCACGTCTTTTGGCACCATGCGCAGCCGCAGAATCGTCTGACCGAGGAAATACTCGACCGATTTTTCCTGCACTGTGTACTGCTGATCCGCTTTTGAGACCGCCATCGCCGCGCCAGTCTCATCGACGCTGACGTAATACGGAATTGCCGTCGGGCGCGAACTTGCATAAATGAGCCCACCGCCGAGCAACACCGACAGTCCGATTGACGCGAACGCTACGAGCCGCCAGTTTGCCGCTCGCACGACCGCTGCGCCCATCGTTCCTTCATACCGCCGACGAGCTGCCGTGAAGACCGTTTCCGGCTCTTGCATAGCTTTTGTGTGCGGCAGAGGCGGCTGGTCAAATTCTGTCTTGTGCTTCATGCGCACTCCTTTCGTTCAATGTTTGAGAAGCCATCAGAACGACGAAATGAACGAAGCCACGCCGAGCGCGAGCGCCAGACCGCAGATGCCCTGAAGCAGCCTGCGGCCAGCGCCACCGCCTTCGCCACAGGCGATAGCGATGCCCGTGATGACGACGACGATCGTGCAGACGCCCGTCGCGACAGGCCCCGTCACTGAATCGCGGATTGTTTCGAGCGGTGCCTCCCACGGCATATCCGCATAGCAGCGCGAGGAAGCGAGCAGGAAACCTGCCGTCATGCTCGGAATCGTGACCTTGTTGAGCCGCTGGAGCTTGGCGCAGAGCGCTTTCTTGATGTTCATGAGATACCTCCTGATGTAGAAGAAATAGAACTGATACGAACGATTTTAGCATAGTTAAGTATCATAAACAACGTTACTTGTATAAAAATTATACTTTCAAGATGCATTATTGTATAGATAGATTCTCCTAACCAGGCAAACTTC
>Ga0256404_1006906_pt1 | contig 18361 bp, 18 predicted proteins | sample RumenRJG_01DNA_FD_185990 | JGI IMG/M metagenome (GOLD analysis project Ga0256404, IMG submission 185990) | Bovine rumen microbial communities from Lethbridge, Alberta, Canada - RJG_01 | ecosystem: Host-associated > Mammals > Digestive system > Stomach > Rumen | place: Canada: Alberta | collected...
TACTGCGAGGTTGAGCACTGTTCTGCCCGTACCCTTGCGGTTGCCGCCGAGGGGTATGTAGACATACTCTTTGAACCAAGTGCCGAGCGAGATATGCCAGCGCCTCCAGAAATCTTTTATCGAGGTGGACAGGTAAGGGAAATTGAAGTTTTCCTTCATATCGTAGCCAAGGAACCTGCCAAGGCCGATAGCTATATCGGAATAACCCGAGAAATCAAAGTATATCTGGAGCATGAACAGGAAGTTGATGCCCCATGCTGTACCTGCACTTATTGCGGCGCCGTTTGTCTGTGCGATGCACGCGCCGAGGGTATCGGCGATTATCAGCTTTTTGGCAAAGCCCATCATTATGCGCTCAACGCCCTCAAAGGCTTTATCGAGGGTGAGGAACTTTTCGCCGCACTGCGGCTTGAAGTCCTTCCAAAGCACGATGGGGCCTGATATGACCTTGGGGAAAAAGCACAGATACAATGCGCAGTCGATAGGGTTCTTGCAGTCTGCATCGCCTCTGCGGATATCGACAAGATAGGATATGGCAGAGAAGGTGATGAAGGATATGCCTATCGGTGCGACAAGCGATTTCTGCTTGCCGGAGAAATTGAAGGTGAAAAAGTCGGTTATGAAATCGGCATACTTATAGTAGACAAGTATGAACACGACTACGGACACACAAAGGGTGATGATGCCGATGCTTATCCAGTCGGTCTGCTTCCACCACTTTGGCTTTTCCTGCGCTTTCTGCTCTTCGGCAAGGCGCTTTTTTATCTCGCGCTTGCGCTTTTCTATCGGGTCAAGTATCTCTTCCTCGGGCTCGGGCTCTTCCTCGGGCTCGGGTTCGGGCCGGTAGTACCCGAAATCGTCCTTGGGCTTTTTAACGTAATCACGCTTGAACTGTATCCCCCAGCCCATACCGTAGACGGCTGCGATATAGATGACCAGCTTCCACGCTTCGCCGACGCCTGCCCAGTTGTAGAAAAACAGGCTGATGAGTATCAGCACTATTTCGGGCAGCTGTGCTTTTGTCAGCACCTTTGCAAGCGGTCCCCTTGTGCTTAACAGATAAAACAGGTAATATATTACCACACACACGGGGAAAAACAGGAACAGAAATGTTTGTGTTGTAAATCCCATAACATTCTCCCTCTTCATATTTGATGACGCTGTACAGCACTTCCCTACAGCTGCACAGACTTTGAGATGTTTACAAAAACAGTATAACACATAGACCTTATTAAATCAAGTACCCAATACACAAAAAATTCAGAACCGGCAAAATAATGCGCAGTTCTGAAATTATCTGTACTATTTTGTTTTTGCTGCAAGCTCCAGTATCTCTATCTGTCCGGTGAGGATATCGGAATACTTGACGGTATGCAGCTTCTCGCACCCGTCGTGATGCTCGCGCAGTCTGAAAACGTTGGGATAGATGCCAACTATCTCGGCGGGGTCATTTAAAATGCTTATTTTAGGACGTTTTATCGACACATTGACGTGAACGTGCGGGTCCTTGTCAGACAGAGCCTTGACGGCGGCTCTTATCGCTTCAAGCGGATTCATATCTGCCTCCTTGTCATAGGTACAACACATCTCGGCAAACGTATATGACCTTAAAACTCACGGTGCTGCGCGGTTTGACCGTCCTATCTGCCGTGCCGCCGCAGATATGGCGCGCGCAGGTACTGATGAGAGCTTACGCCTTTATTATAGCATATTTTTTACTTTTTTGCAAGTGCCTCGGCTGCTGCCTGCTCCTCCATTTTGGCATAGAGCTTATAGACCGGCGCTGCTGATAGCATATCTTCTGCAATGCGCGCAAAGAGGCTGTCGCTGAAAAGCTCCTGCGGGTCGGCGCTGTCATAGCAAAGGCATATGGATTTTCTGTTCACCCAGTCGAGAATATCGCTTTTGCAGTCGGGAAAACGGTTCTTTTTATACATCTCGCCTGCGAGGTAAAATCTGCTTTGGTTTTCAAACGCTTTTTTCGCGGCTTTGAAGGTCTTATCCCCTGAAAACGCCATTTTGCGAAGCTGCTCCATTGCGGCGGTGCTTGTGCGGTAATATCCGCAGCCGTAGCCGAAGCCCTCGAGGGAGATATAGAAATAAAACTCGGGGACGAGGTCGTAGGCGCTTGCTTTTTTGCGCCTGACCGAACACCACAGCGAATCGCGGAACACGGCTCCGCCCCTGACGTAGCGCGCATCGCGGTAGATGCGGCTGACGCACTTGGGTGTACAGATAAGCTGCGGGTCGATTTTCTCCATTACGGGTGCGAGCGTTTGCAGAAGCTCGGCAAATGGCGCAAGGACGAGCTTTTCGTAATCTGCCTTATGGTCTTTGAACCACTGCCTGTCGTTGCGCATATAGTTTTCACTGATAAATTCAAGTGTTTGTACTGTGAATGACATTTTTTTCAACTCCGTATCCTTAATATCCCCACGTCAGCAGTTTCCACTCGCCGCCCTCCTCACGGGCAAGCCAGAATTGAAAGTAGTCCCTGTCGCCCTTGAATTGGGCTCCCGTGTCAGCGAGCCATTCTTCCTCGCTATCAAAGCGGATACACTGTGTAAAGTTACCGCCGCCCTTTGATTTAAAATCATTGAGCCACTCAAGGTCATCGGGTCGGTTGCTGTGATTATCACCGCTGTATGAAAGCTTCAGCAGGTCGCAGGCATCAAAGTCTTTTACCTTGTCCAGCACGAGCTGCGCTGCATCAGCGATATCCTGCTTTGGAAACACCTCCGAGCTGCCAAGGTTTATCTTTGCATTTGAAACTCTGCTGCTTGGAAACTCTATTTTGTATATCACCAATGCCGCCGCGAACACAAAGGCAAATGCGGCAGCCCATATAAGCAATGTTTTTATTCGTTTCCTTTTCTTTGTCATCATTATCACCTCTGATATATATACGATTGAAGCGGCAGTTTTTGTGTATTTTCAGAAGAAAACTGTAAGTATGCACAAAACAGGCATAAGAAAATCGTGCAAAAGCACCTGCCGCTTGTCGGAATATTATATCGTCAGTTTCATCATATCGCCGAAGTCATTGCGGGACTGCGCCCACGAGAGCATCATTTCCTCTGACCAGACGTTTGAATCGACGAGCATATAGGTAGTCAGCTCGCCCGTTACCTGTGCGCTGACTGTGGCGCTTGCCTCGTCATAGGTGGTGGTCAGCGGCAGCAGCGCGTTCGCCTGCTTATCAAAATAGGCGACATACAGCGCTTTTATGCCGTCACGCTCCTTTTTGCCGAAGGTGAGGTTTTTGGCAACGTAGTCCTTATCCATACGGAAATACAGCACTGCGCTGCGGCAGTCAACGCTGCTGTCGGCGGTAATATCCACTGCGCTGCCGACAAGCACCTTGCTGCCCTTGAGGTCGGCTTTGGTGGTCTGCTGCGCTTTGAGCTTGCTTTCTGCGCCCGATTTGGCGAACAGCTTCATAGACAGCGCGAACGGCTGCCCTGCGGCATTTACCGATCTGAACACCGCTGATGATGCGGGCACGGGCTGCTCAGAATAGCCGCCCGAGGCTGTACCCTTGCCCTTTTGCAGAGGGTCGCTGCCTGCTTTGACCTCGTCGCCGTCCTTTACGCCGTCACCGTCGGTATCGGGCTTTAGCGGGTCGGTATGGTAGATGTTTACCTCGTCGCCGTCGGAGAGCCCGTCGTGGTCGGTATCGGGGTCTTTGGGGTCGGTCTTTAAGCGTATCTCGGTCTCGTTGGAGAGCCCGTCATTATCAAGGTCTACCTTGGTATCGTACACGCCCTTTTGCTTGGAATCGCGCACGAGGGGGTCGGTGCCTGTGAGACAATGCTCCTGATAGTCGGTCAGGCCGTCACCGTCGGTATCTTTCTTTTTGGGGTCGGTTTTTATCTGCTTCTCTACGCTGTCGGGCAGGCCGTCGGTATCGGTATCCTTGCCCTCGCCGCGCTGAATGTACTGCTTCTGCTGCGACTGGGGGTCATAGACGGTTTTTTCCGTTTTCTCGGGGAACTCGGTAACAACGGTGGTCGTTTTGGAGGTCGTCTGCGAGCTGCTTTCGGCGACTGATGATGTGTCTGCCGTGGAGGCAGTCGTGCCCGAGGTGGTCGTTTCGGCTTGTGATGATGAGCTGTCTGCCCTGCTGCTGTCCTTTGCGCTGCTGCTTGAAGAGCAGGCGGTACAGGTCACAAGAGACAGCGCGAGTAAAAAGGCTGCTATTCTTTTAGTCATTTTAGTATCCCCTTTATTGTTGTTATGCGCGGCGATCATCAATCGTCTATCCAATCGACATTGGTGACGTACATTACCTCACAGCCCTGACCGCCTTCTCCGTCATGGAAGTCATCTCTGACGGTGCTTGAATACCAATTTGACGTTGCGCGGTCGGTCTTTCTCACACCGTCTATATTGACAAGGTAGCCGCGCAGGCGGATATGGTCGCCTTTACGGACTTTGAGCAGGTCTTTTTTAACGTTCGCTTCGGCGGGAATGACATGATTGTTTGAGAACTGCGATAGCACACTTGTCGTATCTCCGCCGAATTTTGAAAGCTTTTCATCAGTCAGCACACAGCGTCCGTTCCGCACGCCCTGGGACCATTCAAAGTCTATCTCCTCGTTTTTCTCGGCGACCTTGCCCCAGCCCAGAAGCAGGTCAACAGGTGATAAAACATCACCCATATTATCCGTCTCGTCATACTCCCTGGTGTGCAGGACAACTCCCTCGATGTCATAGGAATACTGGTAGGTCATTTCCATTTCCCAGCCGCCTTTTTCAAACCTTATCACATCGCAGTTGACCTTGGTCTGCTTTGGCTCGGGAATGCCCTCTATCGAGCGCGTTCTGAGCGCATAGTAGATCATTGAGCCGAAAAAATACAACAGATATACTATCCCTATGATAAGCAGGGCGACCACTGATGCGGCAACGAACCCTGCCTTGACGGGCTTATCTTTTTTCATATGTTCTCCCCCTTTGCTGTCAGGTGTCTATCCAATCGACATTGGTGACGTATATTACCTCACAGTCGGTATCCTCGCGCGAGGTGCTTGTATGCCAATAGCCTATCCTGCCGTCCTTTGAACTTTCGCCGTAAACGTCCACAAGATAGCCGCGCAGACGGATATAGTCGCCCTTGCGGATGCTCAGAAGCTCCTTTTCGACATTTTTATCGGCGGGGATAAGGTGGTTGTTGGAGGTATTCTTAACGTAGTCATCGACTGTGCCGCCGAATATCTTCATTTTCTCCTGTGACAGCGGTGCGCAGGTGAGTTTTCTGTTCCCATGCGACCACTTAAATCCGACCTCTTTATTCTTTTCGGCGACAAGTCCCCAAGCGATGCCGATATCCACAGGCGAGATGGAGTCGCCCATATCATCAGTCAGCGGATAGGTACGGGTATGCACGGCAAGCCCACGGATATCATAGGCACATTTATAGTGCATTTGCAAATTCCAGCCGTTTTTCTCAAAGCTTATCGTTTCGCTGGTGACATCGTGCTGCTCTGGCTCGGGAATGCCCTCTATCGAGCGCGTTCTTCCGCTATGGTACCAGATACTGCCCAGATACCAGACTACAAAGCCTGCACCTATTATGAGCAGTGCGGTCACGGCAGCGGCAGGATAGCCTTTCTGTGTTTTCTGCCTGTATGACATTATTCTGTTCTCCCCTTTTTTATCTTTATGTTCACATTATACAACACTTTTGCGCACAAATCAATAACCTGCCGCGGCGGCACGCATTTCTCCTCGCTGATAAGTCCGGTGATGCAGCCTCACTTATTCAAGCCCGGAGCTGTACTGCGGTGATGATCTTACACTGATCTGTTTCAAAAAACCGCCTGTTAGTCACAAGCGGTTCAGCCTTGCCCGATAATTTCTATCTTTGTTATATAAAATACCTCGCACGCGCCGTCGCCCGAATCAAGCCGTGACTCGCTGGTATTCCACTCAAACCACGAACCGTCGGGATGCGTGGCATAGACATCAACGAGGTAACCCTCGAGCTTTACTCTGTCGCCGCGCTTTATCTGCTCGAGCTGTTTTTTCACGCTGTTATCGGCGGGGATAGAGTGGTTGTTGGAATACTGCCTGTCCACGTCCGCATTTGTGCCTACGGGGGCGAGGTCGGCTATATCATCAACGTGCCAATAGATCCATCTGTCGTGCTGGTCCCAGTTGAAGTCTATGGAGCCGTTGAATGCGGCGACCTTTCCCCACGCAAGCCCGAGGTCTACGGGGGCGAGCTTATCTGCGAGGGCATCGCCGTCATAATTCCTGGTGCTGACGACGAGGGCATCTATGGTATAGTTGAATCTATAGGTTATCTCGACACTATAGCCGTCTATCTGCTTTGTAATGCTGCCCTGTGCCTGTGTCTGAATGGGCTCGGGCAGACCTGCGAGCGACCTGCGCGTTCCGTCTGAATGCAGATAGGTCGAGAGCCAGCCTGTTGAGAGGGCGAGCACAAGAAATATCAGAAGAGGTATCCTGCGGTTCGTCTGCACGCCGTTCATTCGCTCACCGTCCTTTCGCGCAAGGCGTGGGTCTATCGTTTATCCCTATCGACAAAGGAGAGGAATATCGTTCCTATTATTACGTAGCAGACTGCAAAGAGAATGGGAAATCCCCACATTTTCAAGAGGTTTGCAGCTTCAAAGTCGAAATCGCTGTTTTTGGGTGCGCCTGCCATGCCGTTGAGGTTTGAGGTTATACATATCGCGTTGAGTCCCCATTTGGAGACCATAAGGTATGACAGCTTTTTGGTGAAGCCGTTGAGCTCGAATATCATTCCCGAGAGGATAAGCTGAAGTATCAGCACAAATGGCATTACCGTCATTGCGGTCTGCGGTGTTTTGACTATGCAGGACACCATAAGGCCGAGCATATCAGAGCAGAAGATTATGATGAAAAACGACACGGTAAGCTCTATCGCAACGGGCAGAAGTACGCCCTTTGACGGCACTGTGCTGTTATTGAAGATGATGGTTATGGCGGTGACTATCGCCGCTTCGATGAGGCACTGGATAAGCTCGAAAACCGCGTGGGCACTGACGTAGGCGAACACGCTCATACCCGAGCGATGCTCTCTTTTGATGATGTCGCGCTCCTTGCAGACGGACTGTATGGAGTTGAAGATGCCTATCCAGATACACGCGCAGACAAGCGCAAATGCGCCGTTTCGGGTATCGCGGTAGGTCTTGAACATATTCGCGCCGGTGACGCAGCTGATGAGGAAGGTGATTATGCCCGAGCTTATGAAGGCTTTCCAGCCGTTTTCGTTGAGGAATATGCGGTAGCATTTGCCGAAGTAAATTCTTATCTGTTCGCCGATAGATGAGCGCATCTGACAACTCTCCTAACTGTAAAGTCCCTTGAATTTGCCGATAAAGTAATCGGGCTGGTCGTTGACCTTGCCGACTATCGCTTCAAGGTTGTCGGTATCGAAGAACTTGTACGAGTCCTCGACTGTACCGAAGAATGACACATAGCCGCACTGGTCCTGCTTGCTTTTGGCAAGGACGAGCACCTTGTCAAAGTTGTGGGCGATACGGTTCGCGCCGTGTGATATGATGACGATTATTTTGCCCTCGTCTGCTATTTTGCGCAGTATCGCCATGAGCTGAACGGTATAGTGGCCGTCGATGCCGCTGTCGGGCTCGTCGAGGAAGAACACCTCGGGATCGGCGATGTACTCTATTGCCACGCTCAGGCGCTTTCTCTCGCCGCCGCTGAGCTGTTTTACGAGGCTTGATTCGACCTTATCGAGCTTGAAAAGGGTAAGCGTTTCATAGACTTTCTTTTCTATCTCCTCGTCGGGCATATCGTCGGGGAGCTTTAGCTGGGCGGCGTTGCGCAGGGTATGGTAGACGCTGTCAAAGCCGCGCATAAGGTCGGACTGGGGCACAAAGCTTATCTTATTCTGCACCGTTTCGTCATCGGCATACAGGTCTATATTATCGTAGAGTATCTTGCCTTCGGCTTTTTCGTAGCCAAGGATCGCGTTGACGAGGGTGGTCTTGCCCGCGCCCGAGCCGCCGAGGATGAGTATCATCTCGCCGCTGCGGAAGGTGACGTTGATATCGCGCAGCAGTGCGTGGACGCTGAACAGCTTTCTGACAGTTCTCTGGACGATATGTATCTCAAGCGTTGAGCATTTATTGGTGCCCTGCTGGTCGTATCTGACGTTCTGATAGATTATCCTGTCGCCGAGAAAAACAAAGTTGATGTTGACTATCCTTATGCAGTCGCCGACATTGATGTACACGGGTGCGGCAACGCGGCAGTTGTTGAGAAAAACGCCGTTGGTACTGTTTTTATCGGCGAGCGCCCATCTGCCCTCGCTGACAAAGAACATTGCGTGGTCGGCTGATATTGCCTGCGAGCTTACGGTGATATCGGCATCAACGCGCCTGCCGATATTGACCTGCGTTGTTTCGGTGAGGTCAATCGTCTGGGCGGTAAAGCCTGCGGGGTGGTCAAACATCATTATCATTGTGATAACGTCGTCCGCGGTCTGCGGCGAGCCGTTATAGATATGCAGCACATCGCCGTTTGTGAGCCTTTGCACTGCGCCTGCTTCGAGCCGTGTGCCGTTATAGTAGGTGCCGTTGCTGCTGTGGGTATCCATATAAAAGCAGCCGTTGGTCCCGCACATGAACTTTCCGTGGGCACGGGATACGAAATCGGCATCAAGGTCGATATCGACCATTTTTTCTTTGGAATGTCTTCCGACAGTTACCTCGCCGTCAAGTGTCACGGACTTCATTGTGCCGCCCTTTACGATGAGCAGCTGCGGTCCGAAAAACCTTTCGGAATAAAGCACTGTATTTGACATAGAGAGTTCCTCCCAAAAATCAGCTGTTTATCTGCTTGAACACAGCCTCTTTCTTATTCTTTGTATCCTTTTCCTTTTCCTCGGATGTGGAGAAGGTCACGCTGTAGCGGCCTACATCGTTTTCGATAGCTACCTGCTTATCAAGCGGACAGTCGATTATCGAAAGGCGGAAATAGCCCTTGCCAAGCTCTTTGAGGTCGATGCCCTCAAAGTAGGAAACGGCGATGCTGAGCCCCTTTATATTCTTGACATTGTCAAGTGTGGTGAGGGGGTTGTTGTAGACAAGCACGCTTTCGTAGGTCTTTGACGGGGCGAGTTCGAGCTTTTTGATGTTGTTGCTGCTAAGATCAAGCACATACATACTGCCGCTCATCGCTGCGGATATTTTCTCTATCGGAGCCATATCGCTTATGCTGTTGTGGGCAAAGCTGATACAGGTCAGCTCTTTCATCGGTGAAAGCACATCAAGGGCGGATATTTTATTGTTATCGCCCGATATTGCTTTGAGCTTGGTGCAGTTTTTTATGCTGTCAAGGCCGGTTATCTGATTGTTGTTGAAGCTCAGCGCCAGAAGCCCCGATGCGCTGGCAAGCGGCGAGAGGTCGGAGACCTGATTATCGTCAAGAAAGACGCTTTTGAGCTTGGCGCTGTTTTTGGACAAAAGCGAGATGTCGCTTATTTTATTGGAGCTGATGTTGACGTAGTAAAGCACGGTGCAGTTGGTTATGCCCGAAAGCTCGGTGATCTGGTTATGGCTGCACTCAAGCTTTTCAAGCCTGATGACTTTTTCAAGTCCCGAAAGGCTTGTGAGCTTATTGTGGTTGAGGTTGAGGCTGCGAAGATCCTTGCAGTTTTCAAGCGGCTTCAACGAATCGACCTGATTGCTGCTGAGATCGAGCGTACCCAATGTGCCGTTGCCCGAAAGGGCGGAGATGTCCTTTATCTGATTGCCGGAGAGATGAATGTTTGACAGCTTTAAGCCTTTGAGTGCCGATATATCGCTTATCTTGCAGTTTTGCGCGTTGAAAGTATAGAGCCTTTTAAGCTCCTTGACGGGCGAGATGTCGGAAACATCGCAGTAAGAAATATTAAGGCTCCTGATGAGCGCGGCTCCTGTTTTTACAAAGCTTATATCGGTGAGCTTGGGGTTGCCCAGGCAGCTGAAATTATAGAGCTTTTCCATTTTGGCAAAGTCAAGCCCTTTGAAAACGTCATTGCCCATATCGCACTGCTCGACCTGAAGATTGGTCAGCGTTGTGAGCTTTGACAGCGGCGAGAGGTCTTTAAAGCCTGTACACTGCTCTATCGAAAGGTAGCTGATATCGCCTGCCTCCCACATAACGTCCATAGTTTCCTGCGGTATCTGGCACTTTGTGATGAATATGCTCCTTATGCCTTTGCGGCTTTTGATCTGGCTGATATCCTTGGGGGTGACGGCAGTTTCGCGAAAACTGACATAGTCTCCGTCTATTTTGAAATTGAGCGAGGCATCGGTATCCTTGAAAGATGTAGGTTCAAGCTTTTCATCGGCGTGGGTGCTTGAGGCGCCTGCTTTGCCCGATCTGCCCATAAGGTACACCACAAGCAGCACAACTGCGGCTATGCCGAGTATGACGAGAAAGGCTGTGAGCGCTTTTTTACGCTTGCGCTTTTTTACCCTTTCAGCGACCTTGCGGTCGATCTCGCTTTGCTGCGGCTGCATCTGCGGCGGGATATACGGCTGCTGCGGCATCTGCATCTGCGGTGCATAGCTATAGGAATTGTATGTACTGTCGGTATACTGTGACTGAACGGTACTGCCCTGCGGCATCTGCGGCTGCGCGGTCTGATACTGCGGCATTTGCGGCTGCGCGGGCTGATACTGCGGCATCTGCGGCTGCGCAGGCTGATACTGCGGCATCTGCGGCATCTGAACAGGCTCACGGTAGCCTGCGTTGATATTCTGCGGAACTGCGGCATAGCGGGTGCTTTGATCCTCGGGGGCGGAAAAGGCTGTTCTGCCCTCGTCATCGGCGGCTTGTGTCTTTGTGCCGCCCGAAAGCGCAAAGGGGCTTATATCTTTAAGCAGATCCTCGATGCTTTGGTAGCGGTCCTGCTGCAAGACGCTCAAGCCCTTCATAAGCGCGGCTTCAAAGCGCGGGTCTACGCTGATGCCCATTTGTGAGGGCGGTTTGAGCTCGTCATTGTGCAGTCGGTCGTTCGCTTCATCGGGAGTGACTCCCGTGATGCACTTATATATAGTTGCGCAAAGGGCATAAACGTCCGTCCACGGTCCCTGCACGCCCTTGCTGCGATACTGCTCCTCGGGGGCATAGCCGGGTTTGAGCATGAGCGACATACTGCGGTTGCCGTCACGCGATGCCTGCCTTGCTGCGCCGAAATCTATCAGCTTTACGGAGTTTTTCAGTATCATTATATTCGACGGGCTGATGTCGCGGTGGATAAGTCCCTGCTTATGCACCTTTTCGAGCGATATCATCACGGGCATAAGGATAGTGAGCGTTTGCTCGGGTGTCATCGTGCCCTCGGCTTTGAGCTTATTGCTAAGGCTCATACCGTCAAGATACTCCATAACGATATAGGCGGTATTGTTCTCGATGAAAAAGTCAAGGATATGGACTATGCCCATCTCACCCGAGAACTTTGCGAGAGTTTTTGCCTCGGTGAGAAAGCTCTCTCTGCCCTTATAAAAGGCATTCCTGCCGTTTTCATCGGCTGTTTCGGTGACCTCCGGCGATGCGCTCGTATTGCGGTTTACAAGCCCTGCGGGGTAAAACTCCTTGATGGCTACTATACGGTCAAGGCGGGTATCCTTACCGATATAGGTTATGCCAAAGCCGCCCTCGCCTTTTGCTGCGCCGACTACATATCTGCCGCTTAAAACGGTATGCGGCAAAAGTCTGTGCGGCGGTGTGGTGACATTCTGGCTCTGGGCGCAGTGAGGGCATTTATCGCTGCCTTCGGGTATTTCATTCATACAGAATATGCAAAGCAAGCTTTATCCCTCCTCAAGCATTATGACAACGGCTGTGTTGTTATCGTTATCATCGGCGACTCTGCGCTCGCGGCATTCCACCATTTTTTCAAGCCACTGCTGCGGCGTTTGCGACTGTTTCAGCGCACTGCACATCTCGCTCTCAAAGACGTGCTCCCAGAAGCCGTCGGAGCACAGCAGCAGGCTGTCGTAATCGGTATTTTCAAGGCGCGAGATATCGACCGCGACCTCGGCTTTGCCGCCGAGCGACCGCGTGAGGATACATCTGTCCTCGTGGATGCGTATCATATCGGGGGTTATCTCGCCGCTGTCAACACACATCTGCGCTACGCTGTGGTCGGTGCTCTGAAAGACTATCTCGCCGTGCTTGAAAGCATACACTCTGCTGTCGCCCACATTTGCGACAAGCGTCTGCGACTTGTCTACCCACACCGATGCGGCTGTGGTCTTCATACGGTTATTATATTGCTCCTGCGCGTCGATTATTATTTCATTCGCCTCGTCATAGGTCTGCACAAGGTCAAAGCCCTCGGATTCAAACGCGCTTTCAAACTCGTCCACAAAGAGCTTTGAGGCTATCTCGCCGCCAATATAGCCGCCAAGTCCGTCGGCAACTGCTGCTGCAAAGCCGTTCCTGCCCCAGCAGACAGTATAGGAATCCTGATTATTGCGCCGCGTGCCGATGTGCGAATATGTATCATAAATGAAGTTCATAATTCTCCCCCGCCCCAAATCGTCATATACATAGTTAATTATACACTTTTATACATTCAATGTCAATGTTTATGGCAAACAAAATCGGTATTGAAAAATGCGCAGGGATATGTTATACTGTAAGCACTTAAAACATGGGGGGTAATGACAATGAAAACTAACAGGGCGGCAGCAATTATCTGTGCGGCGGTACTGGCTATGGGAATGCTCACGGGGTGCGGTGGATCTTCAAGCACGGTGACAGAGTCGAAAAAGCCGCAGCAGACGGCTTCGAGCGCGGCAGAAACTGCAAAGACGGTCAAGGACACTGACGTTTTCGAGGGGCTTTTGAAAAACGGCGGCGAAAAGTGGCTGGGGCTTACAAGGGAGCAGATCAGTCAGAGATCGGGCGGCGCTTTTGACAAGGCGAATGCAAAGGAATCGACCGAGGACTATGATGTATTCGACCTGGGCGAGCAGACGGCTATACTCGGCGGAAAGGCTGACATTGGCGTGAAGATGCCTGTGAGCCTGTGGATAAGCTACAAGGACGGAAAGGCAACAAAACTGATGTATGACATAAACCACGACGAAACGGTTTATGACGCGGACGAAAAGGCTGTGCTTGCAGCGTTGGAAAAGTTCCTGGCGGAAAATGTTGCGCAGGGCTACACCAAAAAAGAAGGCAACAAGGCTATGGGCAAGGGCTCGTTCTACTTCTTTAACGGCGACAAGCAGGGCTATGTTTTTGAGGTGCACGTTTCAAGCGGTGTAGGCTCGACAAACTTCCCTGTCAAGCTGTCTGTACAGACATACGCGGACAAATACGGCAAATAAAAAATCAGCCGATCACAGCGCAGTGCTGCGGTCGGCTTTTTGTTATAGGCTATTTTATTCTGCGGGCTCGAACTGATCCTTGCCTACGCCGCAAAGCGGACAGACGAAATCATCGGGAACATTCTCCCAGGCTGTGCCTGCTGCTACGCCTGCATCGGGCGCGCCCTCCTGCGGATCGTAGATGTATCCGCAGACGCTGCATACATATTTCATTTTTACACCTCCCTGCTGCTGTGGAATTTTGGCTTTTGGGTATTATACACGATAATGCTGCAAAAGTCAACAGTTTTTTTAAGTCCTGATTGACATCGGCTTGAAGGTCTATTATAATAGGCATAAGAATTACGAACGGGGGTGCAAAATGGCTGTGATGATTACCGATGCGGCGCGCGGTGACCTTGAGGAGATACTGCGCTTACAGTACCTTGCATACGAAAGCGAGGCGGCGCTTTGCGGCACGCGCGATATCCCGCCTTTGAAGCAGACGCTTGAGGAGATACGGGGCGAATATGACAGCGGTGTGATACTCAAAATGGTCGGTGACAGCGGCAGTATCATCGGCTCGGTGAGGGCACAGGAAAAGGACGGGAGGGTATACATCGGCAAGCTGATGGTACACCCTGCGCACCAGCGCAAAGGGTACGGCACAAGGCTTTTAAAGGCGATAGAGCAGCGTTTCCCAAAGCGCTGGTATGAGCTTTTCACAAGCACGAAAAGCGTGGGGAACATAAGGCTGTACAAGTCGCTTGGGTACAATGTGTTCAATGAAAAGGGCGTTGGCGACGGTCTGCGGTTCGTATATCTGCAAAAGGCTGTGCCGCAGGGAAATTTTGACGGCGGTGTGGTGAGCTTCGCGTGCGGCTGCTGTCAGAGTAAGGCGGAAATGAAAACGGACACACCGCCCGAATTCGCAGGCTGGGCTTATTCCTGCGAGAGAATAGAGTGGCTGGCACAGGGCGCGCCTTTGCCGCGACTTGACGAGATGCATTTTGAAAGGCTTGACAAAACTCCGAAAATCAGCGAAAAGCACCGACTGCGCGTATGTATGGCGTTCAGGCAGGCACTTGGCAGCGAGTTCTATATGCAGTATCTTGCGCCGGAGCTGTATCTTTCGGGTGAGGCAAGCGGCGAGAGCTACCGCAGGTGTGCGATAGTTAAATGCAGGCTTGACAGGGTCATCTGCGCAACGCAGTACAGCGCTTGGGTGGACATAACGGTGCTTGATGTTATAGGGTACGGTGATATGCACAAGAGGTTTGAGCCAAAAACGGCAGACTGCACGCTTGAAAAAATGTGTGACTATCCGCTTGAACACGCGGAGAACTATATCGACTATGACGATGAGGGCTGGAAGGAGTTCTCGTGGACGATGCAGGGCGATGTCGGCGCAGGCGGTGTGATCTGCACCGATGAAAAGGGCGTTAGGCATCTTATCATTTCGCAGTATTATGATTTTCACGATGAGATAACCTACTTTGGAAACATTGTGAGCAGACAGGAGCCGCAGGAAAAATGAGGGACACAAGAAAAAGCAGGGAATATTTTGATGAGTTTATCAAGGACGCACAAGAGGCTCTTGCGGAGTTTGAGCAGGATATAAAGGACGGCAGCATCGCGCCTGACAGGATAGCAGATTTACAGGACTGGATACTGATCGAGAAGATAGATCTGCTTATCGCAAGGTACTCGCGCGGTGATGATATTGCGCTGCTGCGAGGCGAGATCGAGCTGATGGCTGACGATTTCTGCAAATGGTGGGACACCGATGCGTACACGGACAACATACGATTCGCTTCGATGGCGTATCTGTTTGGTGCAGATGAAAAGATCCTTGAAAAGATACGGGAAAGTCTTTGCGCGAAGAATGACGGCAGGACTTTCGATCGGCTGATAGATTTTATCCTCACGGGGAATAAGGGCAGCGGACAGCTTGCGTGGGAAAAGTCGTATCATCTGCTTGCAGAGGCGATAGCTTCAAAAGACGCGCAGCCTTTGAAAACGTATCTTGGCAGGTGGTACAGCAGCAACCGTGGCAGCGAGTGGTACGACACGCACAAGGAGGATGACGAGGAGCTTTTATACTGCGGTTACTGGTGCTTTGAGGCGGCGGCTGTTGCAAAGCGCGCGGGGATCGACGATGCGCTGATAAGGGATAACAAATACTATCCGAGTGACCTTACAGGTAATTAAGGCAGGAGGGACAGGTTATGATTCCGGAATTTAAATATCACCCCGACCCGCTGGGCACAGGGGCTTTTCAGCAGGGTGAGGCAAGAAAATGCGACTGCTGCGGAAAACAGACGGAGATATGGTACGAGCAGCCGTTTTACTGTGAGCAGGACGTGGAGTGCTTGTGTCCGCAGTGTATTGCGGACGGCTCGGCGGCAGAGAGATTCGGCGGCGAATTTCAGGACAGCGCGAGCGTGGGCGAGGTATCAGACGAGGCAAAGCTGGACGAGCTTATCCACCGCACGCCGGGGTACATCGGCTGGCAGCAGGAATACTGGTACGCGCACTGCGATGATTTCTGCGAGTTCGTAGGGTATGTCGGCTGGAAGGAGCTGGCGGAGATGGGCATTGACGGCGAGATAGAGCAAAGCTACGACAAGGACATCAATATCTTCGACCTTGAGGACGTAAAAAACGATATGACGGACGGCGGCGGTATGCAGGGGTATTTGTTCAGGTGCCTGCACTGCGGACGGCACTTTTTGTACGTTGACTGTGACTGAGGCAGAGAGGAGAAGGTATGATAATAGACATTTCACAGGAGGTATTCTCCTGCAAGGTCTTCCCCGGGGACGATGCGCCCAAGCCCGAGAGGGCGATGAGCATTCAAAAGGGCGACATATGCAATCTGACGAACTTTTCGATGTGCGCACACAACGGAACGCACGCTGATGCGCCGTTTCACTTTATTGACGGCGGAATGACTATTGACCGGATACCGCTTGATGTATTTGTGGGCGAGTGCTATGTTGCGCTGCACGCCGGCGAGGTAACACGAGAGGCGGCGCTTGACATTATGGGACGAGCGCGGGCTGCGGGTGCGGACAGGCGGATACTTATCAAGGGCGATGCGGTGATGACTGCGCAGGGCGCGCAGGTCTTTGCACAGGCAGGCATTCTGCTTATCGGCAACGAGAGCCAGACGTTCGGTCCGCCCGATTCGCCAAAACAGGTCCACGAGATACTGCTCGGCGCACAGGTGGTGCTGCTTGAGGGTATCGTGCTTGCACAGGCTGACGAAGGAAAGTATTTTCTCAACGCTGCGCCGCTTAATCTCGGCGGCTGTGACGGCGCTCCGTGCAGGGCGATACTTATTCGATAAATCAGTATTTGCCGCCGCGACAGAAACCGAGCTTCGCTCGCTTTGCTTTCCGTCGCATATCGGTTTGAGCAGGCAGCGGCTTTCGTGCTGCTCCGGGCTTTCACTTTGTGATAGCGGTACAAGAGTAGAGCCGTGTTGTGCAAACCTCGGTAAATCTGTATTTGTAGGGGTTACAGCAGGAATGGTTTTTTGCTGCGGAGCTTATCATTCCAGCTTTGTGAGAAGCTGCGCAGGTAGTCAACAGTTTGTGTGACGGTCTGAATGATGATATCCGTTTCCTGCGGGGTGTTATATCTGCCGAGTGACAGGCGGAGCGCTCCCTGCGCTGTTTCGCGGCTTCTGCCTACTGCGAGAAGGACGTGGCTCGGCTCCATTGAGCCAGATGAGCAGGCAGAGCCCGACGAGGCGCAGATCCCCTTTTCGTCGAGCAGCAAGAGCAGACTTTCGCCGTCGACGTCCTCGAAGCAGAAGCTGACATTCCCCGGGAGGCGGTCAAGTCTATCGCCGTTGAGGGCGCTGTGGGGTATTTTTGACAAGCCCTCGATAAGCTTGTCACGCAGGGCGGTATCGTGTTGTGCGGCGGTTTGCATTTGCTCGCAAGATTCTTTAAACGCCTGCGCCGCGCCGACTATGGCGGGGACATTCTGCGTACCTGCGCGCTTTCCGCTTTCCTGCGCGCCGCCGATGATAAGGCTTTCGAGCGCTGTCCCCTTTCTTGCAAAAAGCACGCCTGCGCCCTTGGGTCCGTAAAATTTATGGGCTGAAAGGGAGAGCATATCTATATTATCTGCCCTGACATCTATGGGGATATGCCCTGCTGCCTGGACGGCATCGGTATGAAAGGGCACGCCTTTTTCGCGGCAGGCAGCGCCGATATCGGCTATGGGGTTGATGGTGCCTATCTCGTTGTTTGCGTACATCACGGTGACGAGGCAGGTATCGCTTCTGACAGCGTCTGCGACCTGCTGCGCGGTGACGGCGCCGTTTGTACCCGGCTCAAGCAGCTGGACATCAAAGCCCTGTGCTTTGAGCTTTTCAAGGGTATGCAGGACGGCGTGATGCTCGACCGCGGTGGAGATGATGTGGGGCTTGTTCCGCTTTTTGCCTGCGGCCGCTGCGGAGATGATCGCCTGATTGTCAGACTCGCTGCCGCATGAGGTGAAATAGATCTCGCGCGGCAGGCAGTTAAGGCAGTTTGCGAAGATCTGCCTTGCTTCAAAAAGCAGCTGCGCTGCTCTCTGACCTGCGCTGTGCAGGCTTGATGGGTTGCCGCAGGTGCTTTGCATACACTCGCTGACTGCTTTTGCTGCGCAAGCGCTGACGGGTGTTGTGGCGGCGTTATCTGCATATATCATAGGGGTTCCTCTTTTCTGTATATAAATCCTACCAGGTGACTTGGTTTTTAATTGCAGTATAGCACTTATCGGCGGCGATGTCAACGGGGGGGCGGGCATTGTACTGCTAAGAAAATTCAGTATTTGTGGGTCTGCACTACCTTTAAGGGCTTGCCAAAGACAAGACAGGTTTTTTCGCCCAGCCTTTTTCTCGTAAAAAAGGCTGGCGGGTCAAGGGCAGAGCCCTCTAAAATGCGAAGCTTTTTTGCGCTGCTCCGCAGACGGCGGAATACCCTGACGCTTCGCGCGCTCGGCAAGGGGTGAATTTCAAACAGTCCTGTGGACTGTTTGAA
>Ga0256404_1006908_pt1 | contig 18358 bp, 19 predicted proteins | sample RumenRJG_01DNA_FD_185990 | JGI IMG/M metagenome (GOLD analysis project Ga0256404, IMG submission 185990) | Bovine rumen microbial communities from Lethbridge, Alberta, Canada - RJG_01 | ecosystem: Host-associated > Mammals > Digestive system > Stomach > Rumen | place: Canada: Alberta | collected...
AAGACGATTCGCCGGCAGGGGTATGGATATCCTGACGATGAGTATTTCTTTTTAAAACTCATTGATATGAGCAGAGTTGATTATGTGAGGAATCCTAAATCCCATAAGTTTTGTGATTGAGCCTAATTTTTCAAGAAGATGAAGATAAGTTTATTAGCCTAAAAGAAGCGTTAGAAAAATTTATTACACAGATGTGAAACTTCCAGTCTTACTGAGAGATTGAAAGCACGCATGAATTTGAATTTTGGGAGGTAATGACCATGAAGAAAATACTAATACTGTTGCTATGCCTTTTACTTACGGCCTCAATCACGGGTTGTGGTACACAGTCAATAAAGCCGATTGACACAATTGAAGGAAATATGAAAACATACAGTGAAATGTCAGACGGTACATGGCAGTGCGATGGACATATCTACAAATACAGGTTGGAAATCAGTGGACGACTGAGTAATGCCGTTAAGGACAGCACATACATTTATTTAAGCAACATAGAAGATATTACCTTCGAACAAGCTTGGAAAGCATCTGGGCTTAGCAGTAATATGGATGATTACTTTGATATTGACGAAGCAGTATTGGTTGAATTACCAGACTGACAACTTTCAGTAATACGATCTGTTGATGTGCTGATTTTTCTACGATATACTCCTTCAAAAAGGAGTGTGCTCTTATGGGTAGAGAAATTTATGACATCATCAATGACATGGCAGAAGTATTAAATGCATCGCAGATGCAGAAACTACAAGAGGTGTTGGTAAAATGGTTATCTGAAAATACTGTATCTGATTATTTGCAGACAACGAATGTGGAATTTCTGGATATGTTTTTAACTGCAAAGCATTTAGAAGGGTGTTCTGACAAAACGATACGCTATTATAGGTGTAATATCGAAAAGATGTTGGATACAATAAATATTCCGGTCATAAAGATAACGACCGAGATGCTACGAAAATATCTTGTAGAGTATCAAACGATAAATAATTGTGGAAAGGTAACTATTGATAATATTCGTAGAAGCCTTTCTACATTTTTTTCGTGGCTAGAGGAAGAGGATTATATTATAAAAAGCCCAATGAAAAGAATTCATAAGGTAAAGACTGCCGTTATTGTAAAAGATACCATTCCGGATGAGAAAATAGAAATTCTTAGAGATAATTGTAATAATCTACGTGATAGGGCAATGATTGATTTCCTGCTTTCAACAGGAATTAGAGTAGGCGAATTGGTAAGGCTGAACATTGATGATATAGATTTCTCTGAACGGGAATGCGTGGTTTATGGCAAAGGAGACAAAGAGAGGAAAGCATATTTTGATGCTAAGACCAAAATTCATTTGTTGTATTATATTGAATCAAGGACAGATAGTAATATTGCATTATTTGTGTCGTTAAACAAACCACACAGTAGACTTACTGAAAGCGGTGTGGAGTTACGATTACGAGAAATGGGGAAGAAGTTAGGTGTTGAAAAGGTGCATCCACATAAGTTTAGAAGGACTATGGCAAACAGAGCTATAGAGAAAGGTATGCCGATTGAGCAGGTGCAGAAGATTCTTGGGCATGAGCAGATTGATACAACTCTCAGATATGCTATGGTTAATCAAAACAATGTGAAATTGTCTCATAGAAAATATATATCATAAAAGCGCGCGTAATGACAATGTATTGACGCAGAGTGAAAGAAGTGTTATGATGTAGAAAAAGTGGAGGTATGTCTTATGGATACAAATTTGAATGTTGCTATTGCACCAAAGGATTCAACGTTTCAAGTAAGAATAAATTCAGAAATCAAAAGAGCGGTTGAGGATATTTATGCAAAAACCGGAATGACATTGACGGATGCATTTAATACCTTTATACAGCAATCTCTAAATGTTGAAGGTCTTCCTTTTATTGTTACAAAGAATAGCAAAGAAGCGTTGAGGGAACAGGCGGTTGCTATGCTGATGCTTGATTTGAAGCGAGCAGAGGAGCGAGCTGAAATTGAAGGTTGGATTGATGCAGATGATTTGGAACGGGAATTGGGGGTAATTGATTGAAAAAGATAAAATATACTCCTGATGCAGCGGATAAACTACGTGCATTAAAATCGGCAATATTCAGGGAATATGGCGAGGATAAAGCAAAGAAAATTATCAAAAGCATAACAGATACAATAAGAGGGCTTTGTGATTATGAAGAAAAGGGTCATGAGGTATCGAAAATGTTTGATGTGGTGTCAGATTATCGGTACATATTTGTGTCTAGAAATTATGTGTTTTATAGGATAGAAGATAAATACATTCGAATAATCAATCTTTATCATGAGAAAGAGGATTTTATGTGGCAGTTGTTTGGAATTGATACTACACCGCAAGATACGATAGATTATTGGGATGAATAGAACAGAAGATTTGAAGTTAGTGGGGGGAATTACAATGGGCAGAGGTTTAGTCAGACGAGTTCTGCTAGTTGCAGCATCAATACTTAGTTGGATATTTTCAATAGGATATATAAGAGAAATATATAATGTAATGTTGGGCAAAAATTTAATCAAATATGTGGACAACATAAATATTGATGGTTCTGATTTTACACCATTAGCTAACCTTACAGTTGCGGGAGTAAACGGATTGACGATTTTTCTTGTGATAGGCTCAGCTGTATTGTTTGCGACGATATTTATTCTGATTTTCGCAATATTGCTTAGGGTAACAACAATCAGAAAGCAAGACATAGTTACGGAATCTGAGATGATATTTACCAAATGGTTAATTATAGTTTCTTCTGTTCTTGCCTTTATAGTCGGCATTTTGTCTGCGAACATAAAACTGATTGGGTATGTCATAGGCTTGTCGTGGCAGCAACCGCTGTTCATGATGTTGATATACTATCTGCCCTTGAAGAATCGATTTAAGAAAGGAACGGAAATTGCTCATACGGAACTGTAAATTAACTTTCAGTCTTGCGGAGAGATTGAAAGCAACAGAAGATTTGAATTTGACGATTTGGTGAATCCTGATAGATTAATTTTATGGGGAACATAAACGTTGAAGTTGTAGAATTGTTAATTTTATATTTAATGAGCTAAGGCTGGTTGTGAGGATATGCTTCGTTTGCAACGTCTTTTGTTCTATAAAATGAATTTACCTTTCAATGCTGCCAATACATATGTATAATTGCTGTCCGGAGCTATATTTGATATAATTAAACTATGAAGTGTCTATTATTAGGAAGACTAACTATTAAAAGTCAAGCCTTAAAATGATATTTTTTGAATAAAGTACAGAAATGTATTTTAGATATATTTGGAACTCAGTTAGAGTTCCTTGAACCTTGAAAACTGTATGACAAAAAGAGCATCGTGATAAGTGCTCAAAAAAGGAGTATTGAATTAGAAAGATTTAAGCTGCTTTTATGTATTGCTGCTTTGTTTTTTCAAGATGATAAATCACTCGAACCAATTTTTTTACAGCGTGTGATATGGCAACATTGTAATGTTTACCTTCCGCTCGTTTTTTAGCAAGATAGGCTGCAAATGTTGGATCCCAGTGGCAGACATATTTGGTGGCATTATACAAAGCGTATCGCAGGTATCTGGAGCCACGTTTTTCCATATGTGCGTAGGCACCATCCAGTTGTCCGGATTGATATGTTGATGGCAAAAAGCCGGCATAAGCTAAGATCTTATCAGGAGAATCTAAACGATTGAAATCACCGATCTCGGCAATAATCATAGCTCCCATGCGATAGTTGATTCCAGGAATGCTAAGAATTGGAGAGTTGATTTCATCCATGATGATTTTAATCTCATTTTCGATTTCATCAATCTCTGAATCAAGTTCCTGAATAAGTTTGATGGTGTGCTTCAATTCAAGAGATTTGGCTGGCATATTTGAGCTGATAGAAGCTCTTGCAGAATCTCTGAAAGTCGTTCTTATAGCTGAAGCTATACTGGGATTAGGAAAAATGCAAACATGGATAGGAAACACTTTTCAAAGATTCAGTGTGATGAGCAGTATGATATCATGCAGCTGAATGTGACATTGTTCAAATATACGAATGAAATACTGGGAGTGTAGAATATATGTGGGATAATATTTATCAGCCGGATCATACTGGAAGTGAAGGCGGATTGATAATAGCGGATGAAGAATACAGGGATTCCTGTCGGATAACCTTGGAAAAATGTGAAAGATATTATGCTATTACATGTGGAGTTTATGGAGGAATGATGCATACTGCCTTCTGCAACAGCACACAATATCAGGAAACTTATAATAATATGAAAAAGGATTTACAGGAATTCATTGATAAAGATACTTCTGATGAAGAAGAAATTGAGTTTTATGATTGGTTTACAAGCAAATATTGATTAAAGGATGTCGGTACATTTTCGTGCTGGCATTTTTTCTTTGTCTGAAAGTGTCGCCCATTCAGTTTCTATGAAATCATTACTTGAAAACAAATTGTACGACTGGCTGACTATGCATGTCAGCTAATCGTGCTTGGCTTTTTATTTTTATTTACGAGTATCCCTCTTATCACTTCAGGGGCTTCTTTGACGGCGCTTTATCATTGTATCTCGCGCGGTCACACACAAACTTCCGCTCACATCTGCGCGCTTCATTTCCGGCAGTTCTTCTGCTCTCCGAGCGCCTGATGCAGGTCACATCAAAGAAACGGTCATCTTATTATTTACAATGGCCGGCGCCTGCCTCATCGTCTTCCTGGTTCCCGGACTTTTCGTCCTTTTTCCCGGAATCCTCTGCGGCATCGCCAGCCATCTGATTGAGCCTGGTTAAAAAAAGGCTCTTGCTATTGATTAATCCAGTTCTTTATAGTCAAAACTGCGGAATTCTGCTGTCTGATCGTATCCGGAGTAGTCCACGCATGCCATGCCGACAAATGCTCCGGTGAAGAATCCACCGTATGACTGGAGTACGTAATCATCGGACAATACAGCGGCATCCAGTGTGCCCGGAATCTCTGTATAGTTCTTTCCGTCAAAGGAATACTCGTAGCTGTAAGACTGCTTTCTTACTTTTGTGCGAAGCCATACAAATTCAACATCATCCGGTACCGGAATCGCATCGTCGCGAAGGAACGAACGATATCCGCCACGATTGCACTCTGCCACTTCGATCACGCGGCCATTTTTCTCATTCCACGTAACGAAAGCGAATGACCAGTGCTTATCATTGTAAAAATTTGTCAATCCAGCCATCTGCTGATAGTTGAACGGATCAAATTTCACTTTCACTTCGGCATCAAAGTTAAATGCCTGCCAGCGTTTTGCCACCAACGAAAGCTCATGCTTATTGCTGAGGGATCCTTTTCCGACCAATGTCAGCCTGCCATCCCCTGTCGTACCCATTTCCTCGGTAAATGGTACGCGGAGGGTATTCCACTCATCATGAAGTTTTGGTGTGTCAAATTCATCATGCATCGAATGATCTGCAGGTGCTTCTGTCAAGATTGCATCTTTCGGCGCATCCACAAGCACTTTTCCGCCATGTCCGCCCTCGATACGAGGCCAGCCTTCTTCATCCCAGTATACTTTCTGAATTGCCGTCTCACGGCCAAGCGGACACCAGCCGCGTGGGTCGATCGAACTTTCATTTTCGTGGTGCCACGGTCTTCCACACAAACTTGCATAATACCACTCACCGCCGGGAGTCTCTACGAGAGCACCATGTCCCTGCTTCTGGATCTCAAGTTCCGGCGTATCAAAGTTTGTAATAAACGGATCGCCAGGCTCTGTCTCAAAACTCAACGCATCTAACGTCTTTGAACGAGCTACTACTTCCTGATGTGTCCAAACGGTTCCACCCTGTGCAGCAAACAGATAATAATATCCGTTGATCTTATACAAATGTGGTCCCTCAACCAGTTTAACGTCCGTTCCGGCGTAGATCGTACGTGCTGTCTCCGGTTTTAATTTCATTGTCTCTGTGTCAAATTCTGTCACTGTAATACCGTCAAAAGCATGGTGGTATTCGCGATGATCCCATGTCTGCTGAACAAGGTATTTGCGTCCGTCATCATCATGGAACAACGATGCGTCAAATCCCACACCATTGACACGGATCGGATCCGACCATGGTCCGCGGATATCTTCTGCCGTTGTCAGATAATTGATCATATCTTTGAACGGTCCTTCGGTTACTTTTACATCCGTATAAATCAGCCAGAATTTTCCATCTGCATAGGAAAGATCCGGCGCCCAGATACCTCCCGATGACGGATTTCCTTTCATATCAAGCAATGTCGTAGTGGACAATGCGGATGGAAGAAGATTCCAATGTACTAAATCTTTTGACTCGTGCAGACGAACTCCCGGAAACCACTCAAACGTAGAGTTCGCAATGTAATATGTATCATCCACACGGATAATGGATGGATCTGCATTAAATCCCGGCAAAACCGGATTTTTAATTTGCAACATAACTGTATGCCTCCTTACTGTTAATCTATCTCTATCATACAGGAAAATGGGGGGATTTGCAAAGGGAAAAAGAAGAAAAAGAAGAATTTATTCATCCCGATATGTCCGGTATCAAGACGTCACAGAACCGGAAAAGATTCCGCAACCGGATGATTCCGATTAATCTTCTCAAACTCCCTTCCTCCCAGGGTATTGTGGGTGAGAAGTCTTTTGTTGCTTCCCGCTGATGCATTTTTCCGGTATTGTCCAGGGGTACAGCCGTTACGCTGACGGAACTGTCTGCAGAAATGCTCTACATTATTATAACCACATTGCTCGGAAATGTCGCGGATGGAGTATTCGCTGTACTCTAATAAATCCTGTGCACGGCGCAGACGTCCTTCGATGACATTGTCCATGCAGGAGGAGCCAAATTTGCGGTGATAGAGAGTCTGAAGATGACTGGGACTTAAGTGAAGCTTCGCAGCCATCATGTTTATATTCCATGGAAGCTGAGGATTATTGTAGATCATCTTATGCAATGCAACCAGCTCATGATCGTGAATACCCGGGGACTCATTCTGGATTCCTTCTCTTAATTTGGAGAACAGAACCCGCAGCAGGTGAGTAATGTTTGCTTCGCTTTCAGAGGAGAAAAAGGCGGACTCCCAGGTTAGTAATTTAAAAAGCTGATGACAGTATTCCGGATCTGTTACGGGAAATGGGGTGTTTGTTAACGGAAACAGCTTCACGAAGGAGTGATCGGAACGAAAACGAATCCAGTCATTCCGGTATTCTTCACCGGCAGCACGGTAATAAATCCTGCTTCCTGGTGTATACAGAATAGCAGAATTGGCGGCTGTCCGCATTAGTCTTCCGTCTATGAGCAGCTCCGAGGGAGACTCGAAAAGAAGCAGAAGATAGCCTGTAAAGCCATTTGGAACATCATATATAAAATCTGAGGGGTGAACGGCACTGTAGCCGACAAATTCAATTTCAGTCATCTGGAATCTCCGTTCTGATACATCAGAGGATATATCAATTTTCTTATAGTATAAATCATTGGAAACTTTAAATCAATGCGATAGTATCATATTAATATGGCAATCGTCATCAGAGAGCTGCGGATCGTGCAGCGGTCAGACATCTTATGCGTGACTGCATAGGAATATGATTTAGAAGAAGGAGATACATTCATGGTAAATTTTGGTGGAGCAACAGAGAATGACAGAAAAAAGATCGTGATTACAAAGGATTCAAAGGCCTTTTTTCACAATAATGTAGATTATTGTGTGGGAACCGGAAGAATGGGGCTTGCATTGACAGAAGAATATCAGGAGGAGCTGCGCCTGGTTCAAAAGGAGATCGGATTTAAGCATATCCGGGGACATGGATTATTCTGTGATGATATGGCAATCTTTCAGACCTATGAGGAGGATGGTAAGGTAAGGGTCGAGTACAACTATACTTATCTGGATAGAGTAATGGATGCCTATATGAAGGTGGGGCTGAGACCTTTTCTTGAACTGGGTTTTATGCCTAAAAAGTTGGCAAGTGGAAGCCAGACTATCTTTTACTGGCAGGGAAATACCACTCCTCCAAAAGATTATGATATGTGGTGTAATATGGTGCATTCATTGCTGCGGCATCTGATGGAACGCTATGGAGAAGAGGAAGTTATTCAATGGCCCATTGAAGTATGGAACGAGCCCAATCTTTGCGGTTTCTGGGAAAATGCGGATATGCAGGAATATTTTAAGCTGTTCCATAGAACCTTTGATGCCATAAAGGAAGTGAATCCGGGATTCCGTGTAGGAGGTCCTGCTGTTTGTGGAGGAACGGATGAGAAATGGATTCAGGCATTTATGGAATATTGCCATGAGAATCACATACCTGTGGATTTCGTAACCAGACATCATTACACCATTGATCCGCCGGAATGTATTGGACATTATGCATATTCTGAACTGATGAAGGCAGAGGACGGCTTTGCCAATTTAAAAACAACCAGAGATATTATTGACAGTTTCCCGGAATATAAGGGTCTGCAGATTCATATCACGGAGTTCAACAGCTCCTATACTCCTCAGGGCGTCATTCATGATACAAACCTGAATGCGGCTCTTATAGCACAGCAGCTTTCCAGATTGGGAGATGTGAATGAATCCTATTCCTACTGGACATTTGGTGATGTGTTTGAAGAGCTGGGAGTTCCTTTTACACCATTCCACGGCGGCTTTGGACTGGTTGCCAATGGCTGTATTACCAAGCCGACCTTCTGGACATTTGCTTTTTACAAAAAGCTTGAGGAAAGTGAAGCCAATTGTGTATATAAGGATGACAATATTGTCGTTTTGAAACGTGCAAACGGTGATTATCTAGGTGTAGCCTGGAATATTGCCCGTAAAAGTACAGAACAGGGTAAAGAAAAAATGCTGTTGGAGCTTACATTTCCGGCTGAACAGGAGGAGTACTGCTTCCTGACTAAGACGGTAGATGAGGAAACATGTAATCCCTTGAAGGTATGGCATGATATGGGAGAACCTGCCAATCTGAGTGAGGAACAGACGAAGCTGATTCGGGAATCATCCAGACCTTTTGTAAAAACAGAGCGTAAAAAGAAGGAGGACGGAAATATCTGCGTAGAGCTTCCTGTAAACGAAAACGGTGTGGTTTATTTCGAACTGAATGCCGGAAAGGTGAATCCGGATCGAGGATATGACTATGATCGTGTGGTCAGCTTGAAGGCTTAAACCCGGTAATTTGCTTTATGAAACAATGTACATGATTAGGCTTGCAAAGGAGGATATCAAAGTGAAAAAACAAGCGTTTAACCCATATTTACCGTCCTGGGAGTATATTCCGGACGGAGAACCTTATGTTTTTGGCAATCGCGTATATGTTTACGGATCCCATGATTACTTTAACGGATATGTTTTCTGTATGGGAGACTATGTGTGCTGGTCAGCTCCGGTCGATGACCTGGGCAACTGGAGATATGAGGGTGTGATTTATCCGAAGACAGCCGATCCGCTGAACCCGGAAGGCAAAATGTGTCTGTATGCCCCGGATGTCACGGTGGGACCAGACGGAAGGTACTATCTTTATTACGTGTTGGACAAGGTTTCGGTAGTTTCAGTTGCTGTATGTGATACTCCGGCAGGAAAGTATGAATTTTATGGCTATGTTCATTATGAAGATGGCACACGTCTGGGCGAAAAGGAAGGTGATGAGCCCCAGTTTGACCCGGGGGTTCTGACGGAAGGAGATGTGACATATCTTTATACCGGATTTTGCGGAAAAGGTGATAAATCCCGTACCGGAGCTATGGCTACGGTGTTGGGAGCAGATATGCTGACGATCAGGGAAGCTCCGGTGTTTGTGGCCCCCGGCTGTGAATATGGTGCCGGTACCGGATTTGAGGGACATGAGTTTTTTGAGGCACCTTCCATCCGTAAAGTAGGTGACACCTATTATTTTGTCTATTCATCCATATTAATGCACGAATTATGTTATGCCACCAGCAAGAATCCTACCAGGGACTTTGTCTATGGCGGAGTTATTGTCAGCAATTGTGATCTGCACATCGATACCTACAAGCCGGCAGATATGCCAACAGCTTACGGTGCCAATAATCACGGAAGTATTGTGCAGATCGGAGAGGACTGGTACATTTTTTATCACAGGCATACCAATAATACCTACTACAGCAGACAGGGATGTGCTGAAAAGCTGCAGATTATGCCGGACGGCAGTATTCCACAGGTAGAAATTACCTCCTGCGGTTTAAATGGAGGTCCGCTTGAGGGTAAAGGCGAATACCCCGCTTATCTTGCATGTAATCTGTTTACCGATACCCCATCAGTTTATGTGGGCGAAGGGAATTTTCCACGAGTAATGCAGGACGGCAGGGATGGAGACGAAGAAGTTGGATATATTGCCAATATTACAGATTCAACTACCATCGGCTTCAAATATTTTGACTGCCATGATATTCGTGAAATCAGTATTTGGACCCGGGGCTATGCAGATGGCACTTTTGAAGTAAAGACAGCATGGGATGGAGAGGTACTGGCGACATTAGAGGTTCAATATACCAATGTCTGGGAAAAGTATACCGCACCGGTTACGATTCCGGATGGAATACAGGCGCTTTACCTGACCTATCGCGGTAACGGAAATGCTGCATTAAGATCATTTGAGTTATCATAATCTATGTTATTGCATGTGCTGTAGTAACTTATAAGTCATTGAGAGATGAGCAAAACGAATTGATTTAAAAGTTGGATTTTTGGTGGATAGAAAAGATTTAGGATTATGGCTAATAGTAAAATTAGCGGAGGTAGGAATTATGCTGAGAACAGTACGGACAGAAAATGGATGGGTGAAAGGTATTGAAGCCGCAGACCCTAGGATAACTGCATTTAAGGGAATCCCTTTTGCGGCTCCTCCGGTAGGAGAGAACAGATGGAGAGCACCCCAGCCCTGTGAAGACTGGGATGGAGTTCGTGAATGCTATCGCTTTGCTCCGATTTCCATGCAGAGCGTCCCGGGAATCGGTGATAACGTGTATATCCGTGAGTGGCATGTGGATCCGGAAATTGCCATGGATGAGGACTGTCTGTATTTGAACGTATGGACAGGTGCTAAAGAAGTAACAGAAAAACAGCCGGTTTTGGTATGGTTTTTCGGAGGAGGACTCCAGTGTGGATATCCTGCCGAAATGGAATTTGACGGAGAGAGAATTGCACGTCGTGGTGTGGTTGTTGTAACGGTAAACTACCGGGTTAATGTTTTTGGATTTTTGGCACATCCTCAGCTGACAGAGGAGCAGCCTGACGCACCGACTAATTTTGGAAGTCTGGATCAGCAGGCAGCACTTCGATGGGTACAGAGAAATATTGCTTTCTTTGGTGGAGATCCGGGTAATGTGACCATTGCAGGACAGTCAGCCGGAGGCGGAAGTGTTATGAGCCAGATGGCATGTATGGATAATGAAGGCTTATTTCATCGTGCAGTGGTGATGAGTGCAATGATTCGCTCTCCTTATCAGGTTGGAGGAATCGGAGTGCCGGAGGAATTGTGGCATGCTGAGGAAAATGGACAGCATTTTCTTTCTTTCCTGGGTTGCTCAACTATTGAGCAGGCTCGTAAGCTGGATGCGGCTACGATTCGTGACAAGTATGAGGAATATACCAAAATATTTCCGGCTATGTTTACCGTATTGGATCACAAGTTCTGTGTAGGTGACCCAATGGTTCTTTTCATGGAAGGCAAGCATGTAAATGTTCCCGTTATGTCTGGAAATACTTCAGATGAATTTCCAAGTTATATAGAAGCTTCCTCAAAAGAAGATTTGAAAAAGAAAGCGGAAGAGATTTTCGGAAAGAATGCTGAGACCTTTTTGCGCTTTCCCGAGGCAATGCGGGAGGATTCTGATGGAAAGTATGCAAAGGTAAACGGAATTGAATGTACGATCAAGTGTCTTTTTTCAGATAAAAAAAGTGCAGGTGAAAAAAAGCCCTACTATTATTACAGGTTTGATTCAGATATTCCAGGATGGGATAATGCCGGAACTTTCCATTCTGTAGATTTATGGTTTTTCTTTGAAACACTGGCGAAATGCTGGAGACCCTTTGTGGGGAAGCATTACGATCTTTCCAGAATGATGTGCAATTACTGGGTGAATTTCATAAAAACAGGTGATCCAAACGGCAATGATGCGGACGGAAAGCCAATGCCTTACTGGTATCCATATGAAAAAGAAAAGCCCTGTGAGATGATCTTCATGTCAGATAGACCGGTAGTGAACTGCGGAGGGGTGACACCCTTTAAGGAATTTTTACAAGAACAGATCAGGAAAACCCTTTCGATAGGAAAGATTTGACAGAAGCCGGGACAGCCTGCCTGGGCACAGGTAGTGATCAAAACTCTTGGAATGTAAAAAAGGAGCCTACAATGAGCAAGTTAAAGATTAAAACAAAGGAAAGACGATTTGAGACAGCCAGGGATTTATACGGAATCTTTTTTGAAGACATTAACCGTGCCGGAGACGGAGGACTTTATCCGGAAATGCTTCGAAACAGAAGCTTCGAAGATTCCGTTTTACCGGAGGGTTATATACAGCAGGAGGATGGCATCCATGTAAAAACCGTATCCGGATGGCTGGATGAGTTTTGCAACGGAGAAGGCTTATGCCGCTGGGTAAAGGGCAACAATATTCCGGAGACAGAAATACCGGCATGGTATACACACAATGCAAAGATGGAACTGGAACTGACGGATACCTTGAATGAACATCGGGACGCAGCTCTGCGTATACAGTTTGAAAAGGACGGATCTCTGACTAATACCGGTTACTGCGGTATATCCGTAAAGGCTGGAGAAAGTTACTCTTTGTATTTATTTGCAAAAGCAAAGGAAGAAATAGGACTGGACGTAGCGATCGAATACCAGGGAAAAGTACTGACTGGAAACAGTCTGGTGGTTTCCGGTCAGGAGTATACAAGATATGACATGAAGCTGACAGCAGCTGAGGATTGTCACGAGGCACAGCTTACTATTTCCTGCAAGGAAGGAGGAGAGATTCTGCTGGGATTTATTTCACTAATGCCTGACAATACCTACATGGGGCATGGACTCAGAACAGATCTTGTAGAAAAGCTTAAGGGAATGAGTCCAAAGTTTATGCGTTTTCCCGGAGGCTGTATTGTGGAAGGAACGACACCGTCCACAGCGATGAGATTTCGGGATACGGTAGGTCCGGTATGGGAAAGACCCAGTAAGCTGTTTGTATGGCATTACAGAAGTACATTAGGACTTGGCTTTCATGAATATCTGCAGCTTTGCGAGGATCTGGGGATGGAGCCCCTGTATGTATGTAACTGCGGAATGACCTGTCAGGGAAGAAAGAGTGTCCTTCTGGAAGGAGAGGCTCTTGATGAAATGGTACAGGATACACTGGATGCCATTGAATATGCTATCGGCTCTAAGGAAAGCAAATGGGGAAGGCTTCGTGCTTCTATGGGGCATCCGGAACCCTTTAAAATGACCTATCTGGAAATTGGTAATGAAAACTGGGGTCCGGATTATGAAAAACGATACAACATGATTTATAAGAAGGTAAAGGAACTGTATCCCCAGATTAAAACCATAGCCAATGAGCATGTAGAGAAAAATGGTTGTCCTGCCGAGTGCGTGGATGAACATTTTTACAATACAACAGAGTTCTTTGCAGAACGTGTAAATTATTATGATGACTACGATCGTAAGGGACCAAAAATCTTTGTAGGAGAGGTGGCTGTAAACGAAGGCAACTATATGGGACAGTTGTATGCGGCTTTGGGAGAAGCGGCTTTCCTTATGGGTATTGAGAAAAATCAGGATATCGTAACATTGGCCTCTTATGCTCCATTATTTGAAAATGTAAATTATAGAGCGTGGTATCCTAATCTGATTCGTTTCAATAATCATCAGAGCTTTGGAATTCCTACTTATTATGTCTGGAAAATGTTCGGTCAAAATCGCGGAGAATATGTGGTGCAATCCGAAGACGAGGGAGGACGTGTTTATCGTCCGAGAACCGGAATGGCATCTTTAAAATCCAATAAGGAACTTCGCTTCAGAAATCCCATTTGGAATGGAGAAGAAGCAAAGATTACTCATGAATTAATGGGACATGTGCAGGATACAGAGGATGGCCTCCTGCTTCAGCTTCCGGATGAGGAGCAGAAAAAGGAATTTCACAGTATTCTGGAATGGGCTGATGAGACCAAGAGCTTTGTGGTATTTGGAGAAGAAGACCAGACTTATGGAAGATTTGAGACCGATATTTTTGTTGAGGAAAATGCTTACTTCGAGTTGGGTATATTCAGTGCCAGGGTGGTTCGTTCCTATTATGAGGATCAGCTCGTGATTACGGCCGGAGTGGAAAAAGAATGGGATGCAGCTCTGGTGCGTCCGTTCCTTTGGAAGGTTAATGGAGGACAATGTTCACTGGAAGAGTTTGGCTTTATGCATGACAACAAGCTGACTGAGGACTTTGCTATTTCAGTAAAACCGGGAGAATATCACCGCTTTGGATATGAAACGGACGGAAAACAGATTCGCCTGTATGTTGATGGTGAGCTTCAGAAGGAAATTTCGATTCCCTACGGACCTTCTTTTGTTTCGGTAGTAACTGACACCAAGGACGAAATCATTATTAAGGCGGTTAATTTTGCAGGAGATGTGGATCCGGTTTCCATTACACTGGACTGTCAGGTACAGGGCGACTATACCGTAACACTTCTTAGCGGTGAAAAGGGGGATGAAAACAGCTTTGAAGAGCCGGAGAAGGTGAAGAATATTACCGTGAATATGCATGGCGCTTCCTCAGAGTTCGTATACGAGGCACCGCCATATTCTGTCAGTGCTTTGCGATTGAAGAAGTGCGAAGCGTTTTAGAGGTTGACGCTGAACAGAAGATAAGGGAATAGAAAGATAAATGTTTTTATAAAAAAATGGCAGTTATCGCCATTCCGATTTCCTTGCAGCGCATTATTTTCTTTTACACCTAATAAAACCATAACATTCCTCCTGACATAATACCTTTTTATTAATTTTTAGTTCACATGAATTATATCAGAACTGCAGGTTGTAAACAATGGCACATAAATACCATAAAAATTATAGAATACACCGCATAATGAAGGTGTGATTTGTATATACAGGAGTATTGCTATAGTAATACATATGTATATCAAACTGCTAAAAGAATGAATATGGGTATGGAAATAATCATCTGAGAAAATCTATGGTATTGTGTTTGTTGAATAGGGGTAAATGGTGGTATAATCCTATTATTGATAGATAGTAATAATAGGTGATTTTCATGGAACGAGTGGTGAAGTTTTAATGACTAAGGATGAATGGTACAGGCAGTTATTTGAGCGGCTGGATAATTCCAGGTTCCGAAGCAGTTTCCATCTGAAGCAGAAAGATATTGATTACATAAATGAAAAAGGGTTGGACACAATCAGACAACATGCAAAGGATTTTATTGCAAAGAGAGAAGCTCCGGCATATATAGCAAATGATGGCAAGCAGACACCAATGAAAGGTCATCCGGTATTTATCGCTCAGCATGCAACAGCTACATGCTGCAGGGAGTGCATCCGAAAGTGGCATAAAATGCAGCCGTGCAAGGAACTAAGTCAGGTGCAGCAGGATTATCTTGTAGATGTAATTATGACATGGATTCAAAAAGAAATCGGGGGGGGCAGGAACATAAAATATGAGTTTTGTCAATACATGTTGGATAATGGCATTAATAATTGGATACATCATTATGCTTATAAGCTTGCTGTTGGGAGTAGTATTACTGTAATAGTGTTCATATAGAGGTGTATTATGGGAAACGAATCAGGTGAATGGATTATGCATGGCATGAAGTGGGACAACCCGGATTGCATCCATTCTGTAGATGAAGCAATCAAGTATATAAATGAATTTGGCTTTTTACCATTATTTAAGAATGACATAGATGGGTTTTCACTGGAAGAAAGAACTGTTCCAGAGTGCTGGTGGAGTGATAATCCGGAAATTGATCCATGGATGTGGCGGGCTATTATAGCAAGGCAGCATGATATCGTCTATGGAAAGTTCTTTGATAAGAAGGCAGGATTTATATCAAAAAAGTGGCTTCCTGTATTTGCTAATTATCGCCGGGATGGATATGATTTTGATGCATTATATGATGATGGAAAAGCGCCTAATAAGCATAAAAAGATAATGGTCAATTTTATGGAAGATAATGCTGATTCAGAGATTTATTCCAATGAATTGAAAAAACAAGCTGGATTTGGTAAGGATGGAGAAAAGGGATTTGATGGTGCAATAACGAATCTTATGATGCAGACATATCTGTGCAACTGCGATTTTAAGAAGAGAGTGAATAAGAGAGGTATTGAATACGGATGGGATGTTGCAGTATATTCATCCATTGAGCATATCTATGGATACGATTATGTGACTTCCTGCTACAAGGATAATCCACAGGATTCATGGAAGCAGATTGTAGATTATATGCATGAGATGTATCCGGAGGCAACGGATAAGCAGATAAGGAAGCTATTAAAGTAATACAGGCATGGATAAGGAGGTGCCACAATGCCATTTAAGATTGTTCGCAATGATATAACAAAGGTAAAAGCAGATGCAATCGTAAATACTGCTAATCCAAATCCAATATGTGTAAGTGGCACGGACTTAGCAATATATGAGGCAGCAGGAAAAGAAAAGCTTCTCGCAGAAAGAGCGAATATCGGCAAAATTGCAAGAGGTGATATTGCTGTTACCGGTGCATATAACCTAAAGGCAAAATATATTATTCATACAGTAGGACCGGTATGGACGGATGGATTGCACCATGAATTTGAAATTTTGGAGGACTGCTATCGTAAATCATTGCAAAAAGCATTGGAACTTAAGTGCGAGAGCATTGCATTTCCATTAATTTCGACAGGAGTATATGGATTTCCGAAGGATAAGGCATTACAGATTGCTGTGTCAGTATTCAGCCAGTTTCTTACCGAAAATGAAATTATACTGGTAGTGTTTGATAAAAGGTCTTTTCAGCTTTCCGTTCAGATTGTAGGTGATATTGATTCCTACATAGATGCTAATTATGTCAGGGAAAGTCATAGAAAAGAATATCCGGTGCGAAGCAGAAGCAACACCCACATGAGAGAATTGCCAGAGGAAGCGTTCTATGAGGAGATGCTTCCAAGAGAGGCAGAAAATAACTATCCACTTGAGGAAGACACAGGGTTAGCGCAGCCTTGTATGCTGTCAGCAGACATTTCTTTGGAAGACCAGCTTTCAAATATCGGCGTTTTTTATCTTAAAAGTGTCGCCCGAACAGCGACCATATAAAGATGTCCTTCAATTACACTTATATTGTAACAGAGAAAGAGAGCTGCCGGAGTAATCCGGGGATTGGGGAAAAAGATATCCACATGCAGGTTATGGTGGAAGCTTCAGATATTGGCTTAAAGAAAATAATCCGAAGCCATACGGAAGCTATGGAAATGGTTCAGCCATGAGAGTGTCAGCTGCAGGCTGGCTTTATGATTCAATTGAAAGAACAAGAGAGGTAGCAAGAGCGACAGCAAATGTGACACATAATCATCCGGAAGGTATAAAGGGTGCAGAAGCATTTTATGGAATCCCGGCTGTGCTGATTGCAGAGTGTAAAAGTCGGATTGATAAGGGACTTATGACGGATGTTCTTGATGAATTTGATCATGTACTTGGCAGCAGGAGCGTGAATACTTATTCAGATGAAGTGGATGAGACACAGGCAAATAAGATGATAGAGGCAGCAATCGATAAGTATTATTAGAATGAAAGGAAGAACAAAGATGATGAGAACAATTAAAGTTACGGGAAAAGGAAAAATTGCAGTAGTCTGGGAAATATCTTAAGTCTGAGAAAATCTATGGCATTGTGTTTGTTGAAGAGGGGTAAATGGTGGTATAAGCCAGATAGTTTTGAGGACGTGGGAGAGATTCTGCGTCCTTTTTTGTAGTTTTATTGCAATAAAGAACAAAGATTCGATGTGCGAGGGCATACTTTGGGACTCGTAACATGCTAAGCTATAGCCATCAATAAGAAACAAGCATTTAATTTACGAAAAACAGGAGGACAGGACAAAATGGAAAAATTTATTTATTGGATAAAGAGGACACTGCATCATTCAAAACACTGCAACAGCTTATGTATGCTGTGCAAATATTATGATGAATGTAAAATCGACGGACCGGTATAATATCAGGAGGACATGACAATGAAAGAAATGTATTTTACAATAGCAGGATGCAACCATTATTACGGAAGTGACTTCATGGAAAAAGGCATGAAGGTCAAGCTGGTCAAGGAGCCGGACAATGAGTATGACAGCGAAGCAATA
>Ga0256404_1006912_pt1 | contig 18343 bp, 14 predicted proteins | sample RumenRJG_01DNA_FD_185990 | JGI IMG/M metagenome (GOLD analysis project Ga0256404, IMG submission 185990) | Bovine rumen microbial communities from Lethbridge, Alberta, Canada - RJG_01 | ecosystem: Host-associated > Mammals > Digestive system > Stomach > Rumen | place: Canada: Alberta | collected...
AAGGAGAGCCTGAGGAAGACCCGGCGGCATTCCGGGATCTTGCAGAACGGCTCACGAAGGAATTCCATGTCTGCGACCACAGCTTCTGGGACAGAGAAGAAAGAAAGGATCCCGTACAGCCGCCGGCAATGGAACTGCCGCGGATCCTCCGGGAAAAGGAGTGGGAGAAGACCGCGAAGCGCGTCCGGACCGAGATGGAGACCTTCGGAAAGCAGGCGGGCAGAGACGGGGAACTGCTGGAGAGAGTACTGCGGTTTTCCTGCCGGGAGCGGCCGCTGTACCGGGAGTTCCTGGAACATCTGGCGGTGCTCAGGGAAACCGCTGAGACGGATCCGGATTCCTTTGATTATGGTTATTATTACTATGGTCTCGAAAGATACGGCAACATGCCGCTCATTGAAGAAAACGAGTTGCGGGAAGTGCGGAAGGTGGAAGAGCTGGTGATCGCCATCGATACATCGGCCTCCTGCCAGGCGGTCCTGGTACAGAGCTTCCTGAATGAAACGGCATCGGTGCTGTCGGAAAAAGGCAGCTTTTTTAAGAGGGTGAGGATTCATCTGATCGAGTGCGATGACAGAGTCCGGAAGGACACTCTTCTGGAGAGTCCTGAGGAACTGATGAAAATGGCGGATGGTTTTATGGTGCACGGCGGAGGCGGGACGGATTTCCGCCCTGTGTTCCGCCATGTACAGATGCTCCGGGAACAGGGAGAGCTGCGGGATCTGCGGGGACTCATCTATTTTACGGACGGATACGGGGTGTTTCCGGAGAGAGCGACTGATTATGAGACGGCGTTCGTGTTCCGGGAAGATCAGGACTACGAAGACGCGAAAGTACCGGACTGGGCGCTGAAGCTGTACCTTCAGCGGGAGGAACTATGAATATCAGTGAAGCAAAGGAAGAATTGATCCGTATCGTCAGGACGTATCTTGCGAAGGACGAAGAGGGAAGATACCTGATCCCCAGGGAGCGGCAGCGGCCGGTGCTCCTGATGGGCGGCCCCGGCATCGGGAAGACTGCGGTCATGCGGCAGATCGCCGAGGAGATGGGCATCAGCCTCGTGTCCTATACGATCACGCACCATACCAGGCAGAGCGCCATCGGTCTTCCCTCAATCTCGAAAAAGACCTACGGCGGGGAAGAGCACCTGGTGACAGAGTACACCATGAGTGAGATCGTAGCCGCCGTGTATGACCAGATCGCGCGGTCAGGGATCAGTGAGGGGATCCTTTTCCTGGATGAGATCAACTGTGTGTCTGAGACGCTGGCTCCTACCATGCTCCAGTTCCTGCAGTACAAGACCTTCGGAAACCACAGAGTGCCGGACGGATACGTGATCGTGACGGCGGGCAATCCCCCGGAGTACAACAGGTCTGTCAGGGAATTCGATATTGTGACCCTGGACCGGGTGCGCCTGATGGAGGTGAAGGAGGATTTCCCGGCGTGGAAATCCTACGCGCTGAAGCAGGGGATCCACGGCGCGGTGACAAGCTACCTGGAGATCAAAAAGGATCATTTTTATTCCGTCAAGGCGGATCTCCGGGGGAAGCGGTTCGCGACCCCCAGAGGATGGGAGGATCTTTCAGATTCGCTGAAAGTATATGAAGCTCTTTCGCTTCCGGTGGAGGAAAGCTTTACTTATTCTTTCCTCCAGGACAAGGAGATCGCGGAAAGCTTTACCGCTTATTACGAGCTTTACAGAAAATACAGGGAATTCTACCGGGTGGAGGACATTCTGGCAGGGAACGCGCCGGGCAGCGCCGCTGAAAAGCTGAAAGAGGCCCCCTTCGATGAGAAGCTGAGCCTGATCGGCCTGCTTTCTGATGCGCTGGGGCAGGAGTTCCGCAGCTGGGCGGACCGGCTCTCCGCGCAGCAGGAGATCTTCTTCTGCCTGAAGGAGCTGAAGGAAAAGACGGAGAACGGAGAAGTTCTTTCCGCGGCAGAGTGGCTCGCAAAGACCATCCGGGAGAAAAAGCGGCTTCTGGAGAGAGATGCCGCCGCGGGACTCGCAGGCCGCGAGGCGGAAAAGCGCCGGCGGCTCGCCATCACAGGCCTGGAGAAGCTGCCGGGTGATGATTTCACGCAGATCAGGAAAGCCTTTGCCGCCTCGGAGGAAGAAAGACTCCGGAAGGCCGCAGAAGCGGGAGAACATCTTACGAACGCCTTCCGTTTTCTGGCGGAAGCCTTCGGGGAAGGGCAGGAGATGGTGCTGTTCCTGTCGGAGCTTTCCGCGGGTTACTACAGCCTGAAGTTCGTGCAGGAAAACGGGAACGAAGCGTTCTATAAATACAACCGCCTCCTGCTCCTGAATGACCAGCGTGAGCAGCTGAGGGCAGAGGCCATGCGGCTTCTTTAAAACTGCGGCAGCGGTCCATGAGCAAAGCGCGAAGCAGACTGCGAATGTCCGCTTTTACGCAGGACCGGGCAGACAGGGAGGAAAGAAAGATGAGATTTGTGATACAGAGAGTGCAGCACGCGGAGTGCGTGGTGGACGGAAAGACTACCGGAGCCATCGGAAAAGGATTTCTGGTCCTGATCGGCATATCGGATACGGATACAGAGGAGATCGCGGACAGGATGCTGAAGAAGATGACCGGGCTCCGCATCTTCGAGGACCAGGAAGGGAAGACGAATCTTTCCCTGGAGGATGTGGGAGGAGAGTTGCTTCTTATCTCCCAGTTCACGCTCTACGCGGACTGCCGGAAGGGAAACCGCCCGTCCTTTATCCGCGCCGGCAAGCCGGAGCACGCGGACCCGCTGTACGAGTATATGCTGAAAAGCTGCGCCGCCATGCTTCCTGGCGTGAAAGTAGAGCGCGGCATCTTCGGCGCCGACATGAAAATAACTCTCCTGAACGACGGACCTTTTACAGTGATCCTCGATTCGGAAGAACTGCTGAAACCCAGACATTGATGAGCAGGAGACAGGGGACGGTTCTCTGTCTCCTTTCTGCTGTTATGAGGGAAGCCCCTTTGCTGCATCGTCGGCACGCTTGCGCTAACGAAAGAGCCGCCGCGTTTCTAAACTCGCACTGCGCTGAAAGCTTGTGCTCATTAAGAAACGGCGTCTTTCGATTGCCTCCTCATGCAGCCAAAGGGGCTTCCCTCGTCGGCGCTGTACGGGAGACAGAGAACCACATCCCCTGTCTCTTCTGAATTACACCGTGAGGACTGAAAGAGATGTACCGGAAAGAGCGATAGCCGCCGGCTGTGAGTTCAGGACATTCCCTGCCGACTGAGCGCGCTGTCTTATTTCTGCGAATTCCAGCATCACATGGATGCACATACGGCTAGGGAAAATGCTGCCAGTGGGCGCGCAAAGGAGCGCAAATGGAATGTCCTGAACGAACATGAAGGCGGCGTGATTCTTTCCGGTACATCTCTTTACAGTTCGAAGGTACAAAAAAGGAGACAGGGCCGCACCCTGTCTCCTTTCGACCGTATTCAGTTAAGCAGCTTTCTTCTTTGTGTTGCTGATGGTCTGGATGCCTTCATGAGCAAGCACCAGAGCCAGGATCACAAGGAGAATGCCGAGGATCGCCTGTACCCAGGGACCCCAGTCAGCACCGCCGGCGCTGATCACCGCGAACTGGTTCTTGGTGTTGATGATCAGGGAAGCGATGGTGACGATCAGCATGAAGCCCATCGGGAAGAGGAACATGCCGTTGTCCTTGCCGATGTTGCCGAGCCAGGTAGCTACAGCCAGAAGGCCGAGAGCAGCCAGCAGCTGGTTCGCGGATCCGAACAGAGCCCAGATCTTCGCATAGCCGTTCAGGCCGAGCATGATGCCGAGGAACACAGTGATCAGTGTCGCCACGAGCGGGTTGGTCAGGACTTTCTTGTAGCCGGTGACGGTCTCCGGGGTCTCGCCCTTGCTGCCGTCAAGCCAGAACTCCTGGAACATGAAGCGTGCAAGACGGGTCGCAGTATCCAGAGAAGTAAGGCAGAACGCGGAGTAGGTCAGCACCAGCAGAGTGTAGAGGATCTGGTAGGTGCCCGGGATCACGTCGTCTACCATGTGAGCGATTCCGCCGCCGAAGATCGCGGTGGCGCCCTTCAGGGCAGCGTCCGGATTTGCCTGGTTCCACTTGTATGCATAGCCGACAGCACAGAGAGTCAGGATCGCCAGGACACACTCGATCAGCATGCCGCCGTAGGCGATGGGCTGAGCGTCGCTCTCTTTATCCAGCTGCTTGGAAGTGGTTCCGGAGGAGACCAGAGAGTGGAAGCCGGAAATAGCGCCGCAGGCTATGGTGGTGAAGAGGACCGGGAAAAGGAAGGTCGGTCCGCTTGCGCCTTCCACGACAATTTCAGCTGTGGGCATGGCGCTCATGGAAGGATGCGCCAGGACGACTGCCAGGAACGCAATGAACAGCATTGCGTAAAGCAGGAACGAAGACAGATAGTCACGGGGCTGGAGAAGGATCCAGACCGGGGTGACAGACGCGATGACAATGTACACGCCGACGATCCACATCCAGGTGCTGGAGGCAAGATAGATCGGGTGGAACTTCATTCCGACAGCGATGATGAGGACGATGGCGACAACACCCATCAGGGTAGCGGTCATCATCGGCATATTGCGGCGGTATACCATGAAACCGAAGCAGACAGCGATCAGGATGAAGAGGATCGAGACCATGGCCACGGAAGCCTGGCTTGCGGACTTCTCCACATTCAGGACACCGTCCTCAAAGGTCGCGCCAAAGGTGCCTGCCACGATGGAAGCGAAAGCTGCGACGACCAGGATCAGGGTCAGATACGCGAAAATGATGAAGAGGCTCTTTGCTCTCTTGGACATATTTGCAGAAATGATCTCACCGATGGATTTTCCACCGTGACGAATGGAAGCAAATAATGCGCCGTAGTCATGGACACCGCCGAAGAAAATGCCTCCGAGGATGATCCAGAGAGAGCAGGGCAGCCATCCGAACGCAGCAGCGCTGATGGGGCCGGTGATGGGGCCTGCGCCGGCGATGGACGAGAAGTGATGTCCCATCAGGACCGGTGCTTTGGCAGGGACGTAGTCGATTCCGTCCTCCATGGTGTGAGCGGGGGTCTCTTTGTTGTTGTCAACGCCCCATTTCTGGGAAAGCCAGGTACCGTAAAAACGATAGCCGCACCCCAGAGCAACGAGGGCAATGACCAAAAGTAATAAGCTGTTCATAAACTCTCCTTCCGTTACAAAAGCAGATTAAAACAATTGCTGATAATGAGTTACAGCAGTTTTTTCAATAATCCCGCTGTGTTGCGGCCGGCGGCGTTAGAGACGACAGCGCTTTCCCCCGTCAGCGCCAGCGCAGTGTGCGCCTCCGCCCAGCCTCGCAGCGAAAATTGAAAACTTTTTCTCCAGCGGTACTTCTTCAGGAGCTTTACCGCTTCCGCATCGGCACTTCCGCAGATGAAGACCCCGACGATGCCGGAACACATATGTCCCGGGACCGGATCTACTTTTTCAAGACCACGGCGCAGCGCTTCCTCCATGCAGGAGCGGAAGTTTTCCGCGGAGAGATGGGGCAGGGTGAAGATATAGACATATTCGTGCCTGTCCGCAGACCACATCTCCGCCTTCCGGACCAGCATATAGCCGGTCTGGTGCTCGTGAAACTCCGCACAGGCGGCAAGAGGAGCCTCCTCTGCGGGCATTCGTGTGATATCATACCACTGTGAATAGGCAGAGAGGAGTTTTTCCATATAATCCTCTCTGCTGCAGGACTGTTTTTCCATAAAAACCTGAAAGAATCCTTTAAGTTTAGAAAAAGTTAATGATTTTAATACGATTTTTAATTATATTCCAATTCCGGGGATAGTCAAGAGAAAAACTTCTCCACTTTACAGCGGGAAAAGCATTTCCCGCAGTGTGACAAAAGTATGACAGACCGACCGCTATGATAGGAACGTAAAACGCAGATGACCGGCAGGAAAACCGGAGAAAAACACAGGCGGTGAAAACGCAAAGAGGGGAGAATGAAATGATGAAAAAAATGATGATAGCAGCAGCAGCGGCAGTGATGAGCATGATGATGACGGTCCCCGCCCTGGCGAAGACAGAAGTCGCGAGAGACGAGACCGGCAACGGCATCACGATCTGGTACGACGACGGCAGTATGATCGAGTACAACGCCCGCGGAAGCAGCCTGACTTATACAGACGAAGACGGATCAGAGTATACTTACGACGACGTGCAGCTCACAAGCTCTGATTTCAGCCGGTACACGAGGAGTTCTTCCAGCAGATCTTCCTCCTCTTCAAAATACGATGACGCCCGCGTCACAGACGCTTATTGGGACTATTCCGGCGGGAAATGCACGGCGCGCTGGGACGCGGACTACCGCTCCAAAGGAAAATTCACTATCACCCTGTACCGTGACGGACATAAGGTGACGACCAGGACCTCCAGCGGAGGAAGCAGTGTGAACTTTTCGGATGACATCGCTGACTGCGGAAAGACTGGCGACTATTCTTTCACCGTGAAGGGAAAATGGTCCGGCGGCATCACCGATGAGGCGGATTCCGACGATCTTACCGTGAACAGCGACCGCATGGCGCTGATCCGCGGCAGAGGGAACAGCGGAAGCTCCTCCGGCAGCCAGAACCCGGGCGCCGGCCCCGCCGCGACTACAGGATGGCAGTGGGTCAACAACAGCTGGAAATACCAGAGACCGAACGGCACCTACGCCGCGAACTGCTGGGAGCTGGTGAACGGAAAATGGTATTCCTTTGACGCCAACGGCGTCATGCGCGCGAACCAGTGGATCCGCCACACTTCCAACGAGCACATCTGGTACTATGTCGGAAGCGACGGCGCCATGGTGACGAATGCCAACATCAACGGATGGAGCATCAACGCCAACGGTGAGTGCTGGTACTGAAGACAAAAAAAGGAACAAAAAAGGTGTCAGGCACCGTTAAGATTTCTTAACGGTGCCTGACACCTTTTATAGACACCTTTTTGGTCACAGACGGAAAAACTGTCCGGAGCGCTTCAGCACAGGGCGGAGAGCGCTGTAGACCGCGACGACGACCAGAGTGCCGACGGCGGCGTTGAAGGCAGTAACGCCTGCTGCCCAGGTCGCCATGATCTTTGAGACATCCTGCGGGATGCCGAGCAGGTAGGTCTTATAGATATATCCTGCCACAGGGTCCGCAATCACATTGAAGCCGAGTCCGGCCGCAGAGGCAAGGAAGGTCCAGCGGAGAATGTAGGCATGATCGTGATCCTCTGTGATATGGGCGATCCTGTGGGCCACGAAACCGGAGATGAGGCCGATGCAGAGCTTCAGGACAAAGGTCTTCGGCGCGCTGGTCACATAGACAGGATCGATCAGGTCCGCGATGGTCATTCCCAGGGAACCGGCGATGCCGCCGTACCAGCCTCCGAGGATCAGAGCTGCCAGGACGCAGAACGCGTTGCCGATATGCAGCGCCACCATTCCGCCGCCGGGGGTTGGCACCGGGATCTTCAGGAACGTGAATGCCACATAGCAGAGAGCGGCCATCAGTCCCGTGAGTACAAGCTTGTGTGTTCTTTCATTCAGCTGCGCCGGATTCTTTCCGACTGCAGTACTTTCAATAGGGCCCGGTCCGGTCATAGAAGCCTCCTTCCGCATAAAACTGGTTGTCTGTTTCTGTGATTTACATTATAATCGGATTTGACATTATGAAAAGAGCCAGATTTGATAAAAAATATAAGGTCAGATTAAGCCCATGATCACTTACAGGATGGAAGAGCGGGGAAAAAAGAAAAAAGCGGATTACCTTTACGGTGAGATCAAGAAGGAGATCCTTGGGGGAACCATCAGGAGCGGAGAGAAGCTTCCCTCCAAACGTTCCCTCGCGGAACATCTGGGGATCAGCGCCGTCACAGTGGAGACTGCCTACGGGATGCTTCAGGACGAGGGGTATATCAGCTCCAGGGACAGGAGCGGGTTCTATGTGAATCCGCTCCGGCTGCCGGTCAAGCCGGAGATGGAGAGCGGGGAGAGGACAGAAACGCCCGGAGGGGGAAAACTGATTCCTCCGGGAGAGGAGCAGAGTCCCAGGAGGATCGCGGCCCAGACCGGCGAGACTGTGGCGCCGGTGGAGGATTTTCCTTATACCTCCCTTCTCCGTATCGTCCGGGAGGTCCTGAATGATTACAGGGACAGGCTGCTTCTCAGGCCGCCGAACGCGGGCTGCATGGAGCTTCGGAGCGCGATCGCGGTGCATCTGAACCGGTACCGCGGCATGCAGGTCCGGCCGGAACAGGTGATCGTAGGGTCCGGGTCAGAATATCTGTACGGTCTCATCGCCCAGCTGTTCGGAGGGGAGAACGTATTCGGACTGGAGGAACAGTCCTATGAGAAGATCCGCCTGGTGTACGCCGCCCACGGCGTGGCTCTGGAGCTGCTTCCCATGGACAGGTACGGGATCAGTGCCGGGGGGCTCAGGGACACCCGTGCCGGCGTCCTGCACGTCACCCCGTATCACAGCTATCCGACCGGCATCACCGCGCCGGCGGCCAAGCGCTACGAATATATCAGCTGGGCTGCAGAGCGGGGCGCCTGGCTGGTGGAGGATGATTTTGAGTCGGAGTTCTCTGTCCCGAGGAAACCCCTGGAGACACTGTACTCCATGGACAGGAATTCCAGTGTGATCTACCTGAACACGTTCACAAAGAGTCTGGCGCCTTCCATGAGGGCAGGTTATATGGTGCTGCCGGAGCGGCTCCTGCCCAGGTACCGGGAAAAACTTGGCTTCTACTCCTGCACGGTGCCTTCTCTGGACCAGTATGTGCTGGCGGAGTACATCAGCCGCGGGTACTTTGAAAAGCGCCTGAATCATATCCGGAGGAAACTGAGACAGAAAAAGAGTCTGCCGCACTGATGCGGCAGACTCTCTTAAGTTCCGATATATCTTTCCGGTCCGGAGGATCAGTGGAAGAAGCCGGCAAGGCTGAAGGCTACGATCAGACCGGAGAAGACGATGGAGATGGTGGAGCAGAGCTTGATCAGGATGTTCAGGGAAGGACCGGAGGTATCCTTGAAGGGATCGCCCACGGTATCGCCGACGACGGCCGCCTTGTGGTTGTCGCTGCCCTTTCCGCCGAAGTTGCCTTTTTCGATGTACTTCTTCGCGTTGTCCCAGGCACCGCCGGCGTTGGACATGAAGACTGCCATGGCGAAGCCGGTGACAGAGACACCGCCCAGCAGACCGACCACGCCTTCACAGCCGAGGACCAGTCCGGTGGCGATGGGGACCACGATGGCGAGAAGGGCGGGGATGACCATCTCCTTCAGAGCGCCCTTGGTGCAGATGGCGACGCAGGAAGCGTAGTCGGGATCCGCGGTGCCTTCCATGATGCCCTTGATCTCACGGAACTGCCGACGGACCTCCACCACGATATGCTGTGCGGAGTTCTGGACCGCGCTCATGGTGTAGGCCGCAAAGACGAAGGTCAGCATGGCACCGACGAACAGTCCGACAAGGACCAGCGGGTTCGTGAGAGAAAGGTCCATGGCCTGCTTGCCTGCAGCGGCGAGCTTTGCGTCCGCGATGGAGACGTAGGAGACCAGAAGAGCGAGAGCAGTCAGGGAAGCAGAACCGATGGCGAAGCCTTTTCCGGTTGCTGCGGTGGTATTGCCCAGGGAATCCAGAGCATCCGTGCGCTCACGGACCATCTCGGGAAGTCCGGACATCTCCGCGATGCCGCCTGCGTTGTCAGCCACGGGGCCGTAAGCGTCGGTGGCAAGGGTGATGCCCAGGGTGGACAGCATGCCGACGGCCGCGATGCCGATGCCGTAGAGTCCCTTATCATAGGACTGGAATCCGCCGGAGGCGCCGAAGGAGACGATGACCGCAGCGGCCACGATCAGGATGGAGGCCATGGTGGACTTCAGGCCCAGGGAGATACCGCCGATGATCAGCGGAGCTGCGCCGCTCTGGGAGGATGCGGAGAGTTCCTGGGTGGGTTTGTAGGAATCGGAAGTGTAGTACTCTGTGAAATAGCCGATCAGTGTTCCGCCAAGCAGGCCGCAGACGATGGCGATGTACACGCCGATGTTCCAGATGAGCATCATGGTCAGCGGAGCTGCGATGACCGCAGCCAGGATGGCGGCAGAGTAGGTGCCCTTTCTCAGGGAGCCGAGCAGCGCCATCTGGTCCGTATTCTCTTCCGTCTTGACAAGGAAGGTGCCGAGAACGGAACACAGAATGCCGGTCACTGCTATGGCGATGGGAAGAAGCATGCCGTTGTAGCCGTAGCCGGCCAGCGGGCCCAGGGCGAAGGTCGCCAGAATGGAGCCGACATAGGATTCATAGAGGTCAGCGCCCATGCCGGCCACGTCACCGACGTTGTCGCCGACATTGTCCGCGATGGTGGCGGGGTTTCTGGGATCGTCCTCGGGAATGCCTGCCTCGACCTTTCCGACCAGGTCAGCGCCGACATCAGCCGCTTTGGTATAGATACCGCCGCCTACACGGGCGAACAGCGCCATAAAGGAAGCGCCCATGCCGTTCATGACCATGATGTTGCCGAGCTCCAGAGGATCCGTGATGCCGAACACGAAGCGGAGCAGGAAGAACCAGATGGAGATGTCCAGCATGCCCAGGCCCACGACGGTAAAGCCCATGACGGAGCCGGAGGAGAAAGCGACCCGCAGACCGTTGTTCAGAGATTCCGAAGCCGCGTTGGCGGTGCGTGCATTGGCATTGGTGGAGATCTTCATGCCGATGTAGCCTGCGAGCATGGAGAAGATGCCGCCGGTCAGGAATGCGAAGGGCGTGAATCTGGAAAGCATGTTCCCGCCGGTGCCGAATGCCATGGCAAGCAGGATCACGAAGACGATCGCGAAGATCTTCGCGACAGTGGTGTACTGAGCCTTCAGGTATGCGTCAGCGCCGTTTCTGATCGCCTGGGCGATCTTCTGCATACGGTCATTGCCTTCGGAGCAGGCCATGACCGCGCTTCTCCTGCTCTGGGCAAAGCCGAGGGCGACCAGGGCTCCGATAAAGCCGACAGCAAAATACATTTCCATAAGCAATCCCTCCTCTAAAAAAACTGGAACGTCAGGTTATATTAGGAAAACAGACGCTCTGCAACAATTTAAGAGTACATTGTTTGTGCATAAAATACAAGATAAATGAAAGGGCGTTACGGAAAATTCAAAAAGCGGCAGTCTTGCGTTTTTTCCCTGAGTCCTTTATAGTATGCTTTGCATGGGAAAGGGCTGTCGCCAAGCGGTAAGGCAAAGGACTTTGACTCCTTCATCCCACCGGTTCGAATCCGGTCAGCCCTGTTTTACCTCAGCAGGGGGCCAGTTTCCCGCTGAGATAAATGTCCTCACAAAGAAGAAAAGAAAAATCGATTTTGCGGTTGACATTCTCCTTTCGAAAGGATATAATGCACTCGTTGTTGTGATTGGGCTATCGCCAAATGGTAAGGCAACGGACTCTGACTCCGTCATTGTGAAGGTTCGAATCCTTCTAGCCCAGCGCTTGACCGGAATCCCAGTCGGGATTCCGGTTTCTTTTTGCTTCAGAAGGGAGAATACAGATGGAGATCGGAAAAATAACGACACTTCATATCGTACGTATCCGGGATTTCGGCGCGTTTCTCGCGGCACCGGAGGACACAGACGGAAAGGATACCGTTCTGCTTCCGCGGAAGCAGATGCCTGAAGGCGCTGCGGAAGGGGATGCTGTGGAAGTATTCCTGTATAAGGACAGTGATGACCGGCCGATCGCGACTACGCGGAAGCCGAAGCTTACGGTGGGAGAGACAGGCAGACTCAAGGTGCGGCAGATGACAAAGATCGGAGCCTTCCTGGATCTGGGCCTGGAGCGGGACGTCCTTATGCCCTTCCGCGAAATGGAAGGAGAAGTGGCGCCGGGGCAGGAGGTCCTGGCTGCCCTCTATGTGGACAGAAGCGGACGCCTCGCTGCGACGATGCATGTCTACCGCTGGCTGAAGGCGGCGGAAGGCATCGGAAAGGACCAGGAGGTCCGGGGAACAGTCTATGAGATCCGGGAGATGGGCGTCTTTGTCGCGGTGGAGGACTGTTACTTCGGACTGATCCCCGCCTCAGAGGTGTATGAAGAATACCGGATCGGCCAGGAGATCATTGCCAGAGTGATGAGAGTCCGGGAGGACGGCAAACTGGATCTCAGCCCGCGCAGGAAAGCGTTCCAGCAGATGGGGGACGATGCTGCCCTGATCATGGAACGCCTGGAAAAAGCCGGGGGCGTGCTCCCCTACGGGGACAGCAGCAGTCCCGAGGAACTGAAAAAGGCTTTCGGCCTTTCCAAAAACGCGTTTAAACGCGCCGCCGGCCGTCTGCTTAAGGAAGGGAAGATCACTGTGGAGGAACGGGAGATCCGTAAAAAGTGATTTGCACCAGTCTCCTCCTGCTGAGATAAAATTCACAATTTTTCGATTTAGAAATGTGAAAAATGCACAGAAAAAATACGGCATTTTCAACAATTTGCTTGCCTTCGCCGTGATATTGCCTTATGATGTTATGGTAACCGCATCATATGCGTTTATCAGCAGGCAAAGGAGAACAGAATGATCTCAAACCAGATACTGCAGACGACACTGGATGGCCTGAAAGGCATCACACGCATTGAGTTCTGTATTACCGATACGGATGGAAAGGTACTGGCGACGACATTTCAGGGGGCGGAGGCCTATGAAGGGGCCGCGTTTGCGTTTACGGAGTCCCCGGCTGATTCCCAGGTGGTCAACGGATGCCAGTTCTTCAAGATCTTTGACGAGGGTCAGCTGGAGTTTGTTCTCCTGGCGCAGGGAGCCAGCGAGGACGTCTACATGGTCGGCAAGCTGGCTGCGTTCCAGGTGCAGAATCTTCTTACTGCCTATAAGGAGCGGTTCGACAAGGACAACTTTGTCAAGAACCTTCTGCTGGACAACCTCCTTCTGGTGGATATCTACAACCGCGCCAAGAAGCTCCACATTGAGACCGATGTCCGCCGGGTCGTCTTCATTATTGAGACGAAGAACGACAGGGACGTCAACGTCCTGGAGACGGTGCGGGGATTCTTCACAGGAAAGAGCCGCGATTTCGTCACTGCTGTGGACGGCAGGAACATTATCTTTGTGAGAGAGCTCCGGGACGGAGAAGGTTATGAGGATCTGGACCGGACGGCCGCGGAGATCCTGAACAGCCTGCATGCCGCGGAGATCGCAAACGTGAATATCGCCTACGGCACCATCATCAACGAGATCAAGGAAGTATCCCGTTCCTACAAGGAAGCGAAGATGGCGCTGGATGTCGGAAAGATCTTCTACAGCGGCCAGGAGATCGTTGCGTACAACCGTCTGGGCATCGGAAGACTGATCTATCAGCTTCCCATCCCGCTCTGCAGAATGTTTATCCGGGAGATCTTCGAAGGAAAGAACCCGGACGATTTCGATGAGGAAACACTGCAGACCATCAACAAGTTCTTTGAAAACAGCCTGAATGTTTCCGAGACATCACGCCAGCTGTATATCCACAGGAACACGCTGGTGTACCGCCTTGACAAGCTGCAGAAGACTACGGGGCTGGACCTCAGGGTATTTGAAGATGCCATCACCTTCAAGATCGCCCTGATGGTCGTAAAATATATGAAATATATGGAGACGATCGATTACTGATGATTGAGTTGAATGACGTCAGTAAAGTATATGAGAGGGGCTCACGGGCGCTGAAGAACGTGAGCCTTCGCATTGAGGACGGGGAATTTGTTTTTATCATGGGCCGCTCCGGCGCAGGAAAGTCCACTCTTGTGAGACTCCTGATGAAAGAGACGGAGCCCACTTCCGGATCCATCATCGTAAACGATATTTCCCTGAATGATATGCGCAGGAGCCAGATCCCGAAATTCCGCCGGACCATCGGCGTGGTGTTTCAGGATTTCCGGCTGCTGCGCCATTTGAATGTCTATGAGAATGTTGCCTTTGCCCAGAGAGTCATCGGAAAGACGGGCAGGGAGATCCGCGAATCGGTACCGGAAATGCTGACCATGGTGGGCCTTTCCTCCAAATACAAGGCGAACGTGAGCGAACTGTCCGGCGGCGAACAGCAGAGAGTCGCTATTGCCAGAGCGCTGGTGAACCGCCCGAAGCTGCTTCTCGCGGATGAACCGACCGGGAACCTGGACGCGAGGACAGCGGATGAGATCATGCAGCTGCTGGAAGAGATCAACCGCGGCGGGACGACGGTCCTTGTCATCACCCATTCCAGGGAGATCGTCCAGAAGATGGGAAAACGCGTGATCGTCCTTGACAGAGGAATGCTGAAGAGCGACAGGGAGCAGGTGCAGTTATGAATTTCAGTACGATCGGCTACTGTCTTAAGCAGGGCCTGAAAAACATCACACGCAACCTCCGGTTTTCCCTCGCCAGCATGGCGACGGTGTCCGCATGTATCTTTCTTCTCTGCATGTTCTTCTGCATCGTGAAAAACCTGGACTATGTGGTGAAGAACGCGGAGTCCAACGTCGGCATCACCGTCCTGTTCAGGGAGACCCTTTCCGAGGAGGAGATCAGGAAGATCGGCGAAGAGATCGCCGCCCGGCCTGAGATCAGGGAGATCACTTTTATCTCGGCGGACGAAGCCTGGGAGACGTTCAAGAGCGAATACTTTGCCGGGAAGGAAGAACTGGCAGCAGGCTTTGAACAGGACAATCCCCTGGCGGGAAGCGCGTCCTACAATATTCTCCTGAACGAGATCAGCCAGCAGGACGGGTTTGTCCAGTGGCTGAATACCGTGGACGGCGTCCGGCAGGTGAATTATTCCAGAAGCGCCGTGACCAGTCTGATGCGCGTCAACCGTGTCATCACGCTTCTTTCGGGCGGGATCATCCTGATCCTTCTGATGGTGGCGGTGTTCCTGATCAGCAACACGATCACGGTGGCGGCTGCTTTCCGAAAGACGGAGAACCGCATCATGCGGCTGATCGGCGCGACCAACGGCATGATCAGGGCGCCTTTCGTGATCGAAGGGACAGTGATCGGTCTTGTGGGAGCACTGCTCCCGCTGGCAGCGGTCTCGCTTCTGTACCGGAGAGTGGCAGTTTACCTGATGGAACGCTTCAATATGCTCTCCGATATTTTCAGATTTCTTCCTCTGGAAGAACTGTTCCCCTCCATGGCTGCGGTGTCCCTGGGGCTTGGGATCGGGATCGGCTTTTTTGTCAGCTTTTTCACGATCCGGAAACAGCTGAAGGTCTGAGGAGGTTCTATGAAAAGAATTCGCGGAGCCTGCTTTGCCCTGGCCCTGTTTCTGGGACTGACTTCGTTTTACGCGCCGTTTGCGGAGACCGCTTTCGGAGCTGCCACAAAGGAAGAAAAGCAGAAGCTGGATGCCGCTGCAGAGGCAAAGAAAAAACTGCAGGAAGAAAAGAAGCGCACGCAGAACATGATCTCGGAGCTGAACACCCTGAAGAACGACGTCAACGTCTATCTGGAAAAGCTGGATAAGAACCTGGAGACGATCGAAGGTGAGATCGAACGGCTGAACGGAGAGATCAGCGACAAGGAACAGCAGCTGGAAGTGACCAGAGGAGAGCTTCAGGAGGCGGAGGACACTGCAGACAGGCAGTTCGCGGACATGAAGCTCCGGATCAAATACATGTATGAAAAGGGAGAGACGGGATTCCTGGATCTCCTGCTTACTTCCGGGAACCTGGCTGATTTCTTCAACCGGGCGGAGTATGTGGACAAGATCTCCAGCTATGACCGCGCGCAGCTGGATGTCTATGAAGAAGCGGTGCATACCATCGAGCTTAAGCGCGGACAGCTGGAAGAGGAGAAAACGGAACTCGAGGGACTTCAGCAGGACGAGACTGCCAAGCAGGAGTCCGTGAAAGCTCTGATGGCGGAGAAGCGCACGGAGCTTGCAAAGTACAAATCACAGATCTCCGACGCCCAGGGCGAGCTCAGCGCCTATGATACGCAGCTGGCAGCCCAGGAGGAGCAGATCCGTTCTATCGAGGCAGCGATCAAAAAGCGCGAGGAAGAGGAACGGCGGAGGGCCGAGGAAGAGGCAAGGAAAAAACGCGAAGCGGAGGCCGCCGCCAGAAAGACGGCAGCGGCAAAGGATCTGGGAAGTATTCATTTCACCTGGCCCTGTCCCGCCAGCGGAAGGATCACGTCTCCTTTTGGCAAAAGAAGCTCGCCCACCAAAGGCGCCAGCACATATCACAACGGTGTCGATATCGGCGCCGCGTCAGGAGCGAATATTGTCGCCGCCGCAGCGGGAGAGGTGGTGTCCGCCGGCTACAGCGGCGCCGCGGGCAACATGATCATGATCAGCCACGGCGGGGGCATCTATACGCTGTACATGCACTGCTCGAAGATCACCTGCAGTGAAGGACAGTCTGTGAAAGCAGGACAGACCATCGGTAAGGTCGGCTCCACGGGAGTCTCCACCGGGCCGCACCTGCATTTCGGGATCCGCTCCGGCGGGTCTTACCTGAATCCGCTGAAATATGTGAGCCCGTGACAAGGCTGCAGAGGAAAAGACTATGGAAGAAATGAACAACGGAATGCATAATGTACCTCAGGGAAAAAGGAAGCTGGGGTTCTGGCTTGGCTTCGCGGCAGGTCTTTTTGTGATGCTGCTGCTTGGCGCAGCGATCTCGTGTTTTGTTGTGTTTTCCCTGCTGAGGGATTACGGGACGCTGGATTACAACGCCGCCGGGACACAAGGTGAGATCACGGTGGAGAACATGAATGCCGCGCCGAATCCTGCCGATCTGGATTATGACAGGATCGACTCGAAGATCCGGCTGCTCCAGAAAGTCATCAACAAGAACTATCTGTTCGACGAGGATCCCGAAGCGGTGGAAAACAGTATCTATGCCGGCATGATGGAAGGCCTCGGCGATCCCTATTCCATCTATTACACGGAAGAGGAGTACAAAAAACTGACAGAGGACTCCAGCGGGACCTACTCCGGCATCGGGGCACTGCTCCAGCAGAATCCTGAGACCGGCATCTGCACCATCATCAAGGTGTTCAAGGGTTCCCCCGCGGAAGAAGCAGGCCTGAAGAACGAAGATATCCTTTTCAAGGTAGACGGGAACGAGATCACAGGCCAGGATCTGGACTATTTTGTCACGACCTACATCCGGGGCGAGGAAGGCACGGACGTGGAGATCACAGTGCTTCGCGGGGATAAGCTGGAAGAGATCACCATGAAGGTGACGCGCCGCAGCATAGATGTACCGACCGTGGAATACGAAATGAAGGAGAACGATACCGGTTATATCCAGATCTCCGAATTCGAGCTTGTCACGGAGGAGCAGTTCAAGGAAGCGGTGGAGGCACTTCAGGCCCAGGGTATGAAGCGGCTCATCATCGATCTGAGGAACAACCCCGGCGGCATCGTACAGACCTGTGTGGAGATGCTGGATTACATGCTCCCGGACGGCCTGCTGGTCTATACGGCAGGAAGAAACGGTGTCGGCGAAAAGTACTATTCGGATGACGGGCACGAGGTGAACATCCCGACGGTCCTCCTGGTGAACGGCAATTCAGCCTCCTGCTCCGAGATCTTCGCAGGCGCCTATAAGGATTTCGGGCGCGCCCGGCTGATTGGGACGCAGACCTTCGGAAAAGGGATCGTCCAGTTCGTGATCCCGCTTGGAGACGGTTCCGCGGTAAAAGTCACCACGCAGCACTATTACACCCCGAACGGTTTCGACCTTCACGGAACCGGCATCGCTCCGGATGTGGAGATCAAGCCGGAGGAGGGGGATGCCCTGAACGGGGAGCATGACGCACAGCTGGAAAAAGCGATGGAGCTGCTCAAAAAACAGTGAGTCTTTTGCTTGTAGGATGAAGCAGATTGCGCTATAATAGTTCAACGTTGTAACTTTAATCATGGGAGGAGTATATTTATGAGCAAGAAAATTCTGAGTGCCGTTCTCGCGGCTGCAATGACTGCAATGCTCGCTGCCTGCGGCGGAAGCAGCACCGCAACAACTGCAGCTCCGGCAGAGACCAAGGCAGAGGAGACCAAGGCCGAAGAGACCAAGGCCGAAGAGACCAAGGCAGAGGAGACCAAAGCAGAGGAATCCAAAGCTGAGGAGGCTCCGGCAGCAGAGCTTGAGACTGTGCAGAAGGGCAAGCTGGTCATGGTGACCAACGCTGAATTCCCGCCCTATGAGTTCCACGATCAGAACGCCATCGTCGGCATCGACGTCGAGATCGCGGGCGCCATCGCAGAGCAGCTCGGCCTGGAGCTGGAGATCGAGGACATCGCGTTCGATTCCATCATCCCCGAGATCGTCTCCGGCAAGGCGGACATCGGCGCGGCAGGAATGACCGTCACTGAGGACAGAAAGCAGAACGTCGATTT
>Ga0256404_1006913_pt1 | contig 18342 bp, 15 predicted proteins | sample RumenRJG_01DNA_FD_185990 | JGI IMG/M metagenome (GOLD analysis project Ga0256404, IMG submission 185990) | Bovine rumen microbial communities from Lethbridge, Alberta, Canada - RJG_01 | ecosystem: Host-associated > Mammals > Digestive system > Stomach > Rumen | place: Canada: Alberta | collected...
CGAGTCAGGATTCGGATATCTCCGCCCCGCTGCGGCTGCTGCTGAAGCTGGGACAGAGCTTTGACATCAGCCCGGATTCCGTCGAAAAGGAAAAAGGCATCATCCTGGAGGAACTGCACAGCTACCAGCAGGATCCGGATACCTGCCTGATGCAGGAAACGATGCGCTCCCTGTATCGCAAACATCCGATCCGCGAAGATGTTACCGGAACCGATGAATCGATCAAACAGATGACGCGTGACGATCTCTGGCAGCTGTTTCAGGCTGACTACCATCCTTCTCAAATGGTGCTGGTCATCGTTTCGCCTATGGATCCGGGCAGTCTTCTTGCGTTGATCGAAAAAGAAGAACAGCAGTTTTCCTTCCCTTCCAGGCTGCCAATGCACCGGATCATTGAACCGGAACAGGATCCTGTCATTGCTGAAAAGACGCTTCACATGGATACGCATACGCCCCGGCAGATGCTTGGCTATCGCCTCAGACTTCCGGCCGGCAGTGCAAAAGAGGCCCTGGAACAGGAATGGCGGATACGAATGATCCTGGAGAGCGTGTTTACGCCACTGAATCCACAGTATCAAAGCTGGATTGATGAAGGAAAAATCTCGCCGCTCTTCGGTTGGGATCTGAGCATTGAGAAAAATCTGAGTTATCTTACGTTCTTCGATGAAACGGCGGCGGATGATTTCCAAAACTTCATTGCCGCAGAGATGACCTCGATCCGGGGCAATGGTGTCGATGAACAGCTTCTGAAACAGCTGAAGAAGCGGGCCCTTGGCGACGCCATCCAGAATTTCAATGATCCCGTTTCCATGGCAATGAGTGCACTGGAGGGTGAGCTGGAAGGTGTATCCATGTTTGAGGAACTTGCCATCGTGCGCAATCTCAGCTCTGCTCAGTGCATGCGTGCATTTGCGAATCTGGATCTTTCGGACGTGACGCTGACCAGAATTCTTCCGGACTGACGCATTGACCGCTTCCTGGACACTTTGTTCAAAGTGAACATCTTCATGAGCCGATTCTGAGACTTTGGGACGGTTCCGGTGGTTTGTCGTACACAGATTTCCCTGCAATACTGTTCCTACGTAACAGCGAGGAGGAAGAAATCTATGAACAGTTGCGTATTAATCGGCCGCATCAAGGAAACACCGAGCATCACAACCACTCCCAAGGGAAACTCCATTGCCAAGATGGTACTGGAAGTTGACCGCAATTTCCGCAACGAGGACGGCAGCCTGAGTGCCGACCTGTTTCAGGTCACCTTATGGCGCGGCATCGCAGAGGAATGCGCAGCGCTGTGCAGAATCGGAGACTGGATCAGTATCCGCGGACGTCTGGAAGGCAGCACCTATGAAAAAAACGGCACGCAGCGTTTCAGCGCCGGTGTCGTTGCCGAAAAAGTCGAATATCTGACGCGCCGTCAGGAAGTGGCGCCGGTACTCTGACCGTCTCAATCATGGTCCCTGCGGGGACCATTTTCTTTTTCCTGTTGTTATTTTTTCTTTGCCTTCTTCTTCTTCGGTTTTTCTTCCGTTTCATCAAGGCCGAGATCTTTTAGAAGATCCTGCTTGTAACCGTCAAATTCGGCAAGCCGCTCCCCGGTGACGACAGGGTATTGAGGATTCATGTCCTCCAGCACGGAGAGAATGATCTCCGATACGACATAGCGCATATACCATTTATGGTCCGCCGGAATAACATACCATGGCGCCGTCCTTGTTGCGGTCGCATTGATCGCATCCGCAAAGGCATCCTGATAGGCATCCCAGTACTTCCGCTCCTCGTAGTCGCCGCCGTTGAACTTCCAGTTCTTCTCCGGTTCCTCGATGCGGGCAAGGAAACGCTTTGCCTGTTCCTTCTTGGACACATTCAGGAAGAACTTCACCGTGCGCACACTGTTGTGATACAGATAGGTCTCAAAGTTGACGATGTCCTGGCAACGGTGTTCGATCACATGGTCATTGTCGATGCGGTCCGCATGGGCCTGCGATTCATACAGCTTCTTCACTTTGCCGATCAGCACATCTTCATACTGGGAACGGTTGAAGATGGCGATTTCGCCCTTGGCAGGCACTTTCTGTTCAATGCGCCAGAGAAAGTCATGGGCAAGTTCCGTGGAAGACGGTGACTTGAAGGCCGCCTCATATACGCCATGCGGCGAGAGACACTGCAGAACGCCCTGAATCGTCCCATCCTTTCCGGCCGCATCCATGGCCTGAAACAGGAAGATGACCCCTTCTTTCTTTTCCGCATAGAGCCGCCGCTGCAGCTCATCAATCCTGCTGAGATTTTCCTGCATGTGGGAAAGCGCCTTGTCCCTATCCCTGCATAACGAAGTATCATCCGGCTTGATGTCTCCACGGTGATAGACCCGGGAACCGTTGTATTCATACGGGTTCTTCATTTGTTTCTGCCTCTTTTCCAGACTCCATTGTACAGAAAAGGGCGCCGCTCAGCGCCCTTCCTTTGCAATATCACGTCTAGCCCGTCTCAGATCTTTCCTGATTGCACTGCAGTTATGCGTGCAGGATCCATAGGAACTGCAGCCGGAACAGTCTTCCAGACCATGTTTCTTGACGGAAATCAATGCCAGCACCAGCAGAACGCCGATGACAGCGAGAATGACAATATCAGCCATAGACTGCCTCCTTGTCCGCTCTTATTCTTGCAAAGCTTTTCCCCGGAGTCAATTAGTTTAAACTAACTTTTCTGATTTTTTAGCGTTTCAGCTGCTTCAGGAAGAAGAAGAGCAGCCAGGCTCAGTCCTGGCTGCTCTCATCACGCTTAATATATACATCCCTTGGCTTGGAACCCTGGGCAGGTCCAATGACACCTTCCTGCTCCAGTTCATCGATCATGCGGGCTGCACGGTTGTACCCGATGCCGAAGCGGCGCTGCAGAAGCGATGTTGACGCTTTCTGCGACTGGATCACATAGTCACGCACTTCTTCCAGAAGCGGATCCTCATCGGCGCCGGCAACACCGCCGACATCACCTTCGCCGTCATTGACCCCTTCCAGACGCACGAAGGAATCATCCCACATCGGAATCGCTTCATCGCTGACGAAGTCCGTAATGCGCTGAACTTCCTCATCCGTCACAAACACACCCTGTACACGGACCGGGCCGCTGGCTCCGATCGGCATATACAGCATGTCACCATTTCCCAGCAGACGCTCCGCTCCGCCATGGTCCAGAATTGTCTTCGAATCAATGGCACTGGAGACCGCAAAGGCGATGCGGCTCGGAATATTGGCTTTAATGACACCGGTAATAACATCGACCGACGGACGCTGCGTCGCGACGATCAGATGAATGCCGGCTGCACGGGCAAGCTGGGTAATCCGCTGAATGCTCGATTCCACTTCCTTGCCTGCTACAGCCATCAGATCCGCCATCTCGTCCACGATCACGACAATGAACGGCATCTTCTTGGGCTTTGGCGAACCATCGGCCGGATCGTCCATGGTTTCCACCATTTTATTGAAGCCCTGGATGTTCCGAACGCCCGCCTTGGAAAACATATCATAACGGTCTTCCATGATCTTGACGATGACCTTCAGCGCATTGCTCGCCTTGGTCGGATCATTGATGACCGGGCCGATCAGATGGGGAACCTTTTGATACGGCGTAAATTCCACCTTCTTCGGGTCGACCAGCAGCAGCTTCACATCATCCGGCTTCGTCCGCAGCAGCAGCGAGCAGATGATCGAATTCATGCATACCGATTTACCCGAGCCAGTGGCACCCGCAATCAGCAGATGTGGCATCTTGTCCAGACGGCACGTCACCGTCGATCCCATCAGATCCTTGCCAAGCAGCACAAGCAGCGGCTGATTCTTCTCCTTTTCAGGAATCTGACCGATCAGCTCCCGCATCTTTACAGGAACCGCCTTCACGTTCGGAACCTCAACGCCGACGGCATTATGACCCGGGATCGGCGCCTCAATTCGCACATCCCGTACCGCCAGCTGCATCTTGATATCATCTGCCAGGCCAAGAATACGGGAAACCTTCACATTGGCATCCGGACGGATCTCAAATTTCGTTACCGCCGGACCAATATGGGTATCAATCAGCCGCGCCTCAATATCGAAGTTGCGCAACACCTGAATCAGCTGGGTTCCCTTCTGAGCAGCCGCTGCCGCATTGGGATCATTGCGGTCCTTTGGAGGCAGCGGATCCAGCGTACGCAGCGGCGGAAGCTGATACGGCCTGTTTTTCTTCATGCCGTTTGCATACACGGCGCCTTCATTTTCGGTCGGCTGCGTATATACCTTCGTGTCCACCGGCTGCGAAGTTGCGGCCGGATTGCGGTTCTCAAGACTTGAAACAGCAGGTGCAGGTTCCGAAGCTTCTTCGGGTTTCACCGGTGCTGGTTCTTCATTCTTTGCAGATTCAACGTGCGTTTCAGGCTGTACAGGAATCATCTGTGTACGATCCACAAGATCATCCACCGAAATGAAGATCGACGGATCCGAAGGAATCGCATCATGAACAATCTCTGTCAGATTCAGAGGCTCCTTCGCAGCCGCAAGATCCGATGCGTCCGGCGCATCCGCCCGTATATCAAAAGGATCCTGCGGGTGCGCCTTAGTCAGCTGGACAGGAGCGCTGTTCTCCTGCTCCGGCTGGGCCTGAACAGAAGGTTCCCTGTCACCGTCCGCAAGGATATTGGCCATTGTAGTCGCAGCCGGTCCGCTGACGGGCTCTTCTTCCTCTTCGGTTGGCTGCTCTGCCTTTTTCTTATGCAGGAAGGAAAACAAAGGCTTATGTTCCTTTACAGAAGCGGGAGCTGTTTCCTCAACCTCCGCTTCATCGTCATCATCGTCATCGTCGCCGTCATCGATCTCTTCGGTCGTTGAAAGATAGCTCATGATCGCTGAGAATGCATGCTTGTATACATCCAGATTTACCAGCAGCAATGCGGCGATAATGAAAAGTACAACGATGATCAGAATCGTACCGACATAGTCAAATGCCGTCGTCGTCAGGCTCAGCAGAAAACTTCCGCAGAAGCCGCCGCCAAGATCCATGGTCGAAGCGCCTGAAAAAATAGCACCGGTTTCATCAATGAAATTCTGCAGCAGGTCCATTCCCTTCAGGGAGGAATCCCTGCCCGGACCATAGGAAGCTGTCAGAAGAACTGCCATCGCAATCAGAAACACCGCCGTCGGATTATTACTGACGGCGGAATCCGGGCGCTGACTGTTGATCATGGAGATCAGAATCTGCGCCACAATGATCGCAAGAATCAATGCATACACACGGCCGAAGAGATACTGGCACACGCGATTCAGATACAGGCCCACTATGCCCATCCGCGAATAGGCGATGATCATGATCGCCGCCAGAACGACCACCCAGATGATCCGTTTCAACTGCTCATTCTGAAGCTGTTCCGCTTTGGTCTGTCTGCCTCTGCCCTTTTTCTGTTTCGTTGTTGTTTTCTTCTTTGCCATGAAGCGCCTTATTACTCGGCCGCATTGATTTCAATAATTGCCGGCAGGATCATCGGCCGCTTACCTGTCGTCTTCAGAACATAACGGGCAATCTTCTCCCGCGCCGCAGCCCGGCACTCCAGATTGTCATAGTGTCCCGACGCAACGGCTTCTTTGATCGTATTTTCCATAATATTGCCGATTTCCTGAATAATGTAGTCCGCATCCTTCAGATAAATGACGCCGCGGCTCTGCACATCCGGTCCCCCGATCACTTCCTTCGTCGCATGGTTTACCACCACGCCGATCACGATCGCGCCTTCCGTCGAAAGCAGCTCACGATCCTTCAGAACCATTCCCTGCGCATCCAGGGAATCCGAACCGGAAACCATCACATTATCACTCGGCACCGTATCGTAGGAACGCGCCAGCTGACCGTTTTCAATCGTAGCCACCTGCCCGTTCTCAAGAACGATAATGTTATTGGCCGGATATCCCATATCCAGCGCAATGTTCGCATTGGAAATCAGCTGCCGATACTCGCCCTTGACCGGAACGTAATACTGCGGATTCAGAAGATAGACCATCATCTTCAGATCCTCGACCGACGCATGCATCGAGAACGCACGGCGCGCATCGACCGCATACACATTATCGGTCTCCTTGTAGAGGTCGTCCTCCATCTGTGCCTCATCCTTTTCCGTTCCCGGAACGGCCGGCGAAGCGACGATCACGGTATCCGTCGAGCGAAGCTGAATCGTCTCATCTTCACGCGAGGCAATCTTGTGCACCTTGCGGAAAATCGTTGATCCCGTGCCGCCAATGATGATGACGACATTATCCAGATCATTGTTGAAATTGGACGGCGCAATCTCCAGGCCGACCGGCATCCGGTAATAGCCAAGATCCGCCATATCACGCATCAGATTGCGAAGCTCATCGTCATAGATCATGACCTTGCGGTTGAAGCGGCTCGCCAGTTCGATGATTTCGATCACGCGATACATGTTTTGCGAATAGGCAGTAACCACAATTCTTCCCTTCGCATCTTCGAAGTACGGAAGAATCTGATCCGTAATCCGGTGGTTCGGAGACGAATGACCCGGACGCGTCGAACCGACCGACTCCGTCATCAGCGCCAGAATGCCGCGATGACCAAGCTCCGTAATCTCACTCATACCGAACTTGAAGGCTTCCATCTTCATATCGTAGTCAACGACGAACTCCGACGAATAGACAACGTAGCCATCATCGGTCTTGATTGCGACACCGAAGCCGTCCGCAATCGACTGCGTCGTACCGAAGGTACGGATCTCTGTCGATCCGATCTTGAAATTGTTGCCGCGGCGGACACGGTTGATCGTATAGTCCTTCAGACCCGCCTTGCGCGCCTGACGCTCAAAGATACGTGCCGTCAACGGTGCCATGTACAGCGGCACCTTGATCGTACGCACAAGATCGACCAGCGCACCCATCACATCATCATGACCATGGGTAATGATGACTCCCTTGATCTGACTCTGATGATCCACCAGATACTGAAAATCCGGAATGATCTTCTCAACACCGAGGTTCTCACCTTCCGGATAGCGAAGACCGCACTCAATAACGAAAATATCCTCATTGTTTTCGACGACATACATATTCTTGCCGTCTTCGTCAAGCCCACCGAGAGCGAACAGACGAACTTTGCTCATAAATGATATGTTCCTCAACTTTCTATTGGAGAATGAAACAAACGAAATGGAATTGAATACCCATATTATAGACGAAACTCATTCAATCGCGACACCATCCAGCGAAAAGGATTTTGCCCCCGTGATCTTCACCTGCACAATGTCACCGGCCTTCACATTCCTGCCCGTGAAGTTCACCAGCTTGAACTCACGGCTGTAGCCCGCCAGCACATCGGCCCGCTTCTTCGAAGGCCCTTCACAGAGCACCTCCAGCGTCCGGTTCAGATAGTTCTGATTGTTTTCGTACGCCCAGTGGTTGATGTGCCTGTTCAGCTCCTGCAGACGCTCTTCCTTCACATGACGCGGAACATCATCCTCCATCGCTGCCGCCGGCGTCCCTTCACGCGGCGAATAGATGAAGGAATAAACCTGATCAAACCGGCAGTAGTCCACCAGATCCAGCGTCTTCTGAAACTCCTCATCGCTTTCCTGCGGAAACCCGACGATCAGATCCGTACTGAAGGTCATCGAAGGAATCTTCGCCTTCATCGTATCGAACAGTTCCTTGTAATGCTCGATCGTATAGCCGCGGTTCATCCGCTGCAGCACCGTATCGCTTCCCGACTGTACCGCCAGATGCAGGGAAGGCATGATGTTCTCATAATCACGCATCGCATCAATCGTCGTCTCTGAATAGTCACGCGGATGCGAAGAATCAAAGCGGATCCGGCGGATCCCCGTCTGTGCCGCCGCAATCAGCAGCTTCGTAAAACCGTCTTCAATGCGGAGATCCTTGCCCCAGCTGTTGACATTCTGTCCCAGCAGCATCACTTCTTTTCCGCCCCGCTGCTCAAACTGCCTGATCTCATCGAGAATGTAGGGCATCAGACGCGAACGCTCCTTGCCCCGGGTATAGGGAACGATACAGTACGTACAGAATTTATCGCACCCGTAGGCAATATTGACAAATCCTTTGATCACACTGGAACGATTCACCGGCAGATCTTCAACGATGCCGCCCTGCTCGCTCTTGACTTCAATCGCTTTCTCGCCCCGCATCGCCTTTGCCAATAGCCGCGGCAGCGCGTCAAGATTATGGGTTCCAAACACCAGATCCACCTGACGATAGGTCTTCAGAATCGCCTCAACGACGCTCTCCTCCTGGGCCATACATCCGCACAGCGCAAGGATCTTCTCCGGATGCTGCTGCTTCCATGGCTTCAGAGTACCGATTTCACCGAACACATGTTCCTCTGACGTTCCCCGCACCGCACACGTATTGAAGATCAGAACATCCGCACTCTTCTCATCAGCTGCGCGCTGAAAGCCCATGGCCTCCAGCAGCCCCGCAATTGTCTCACCATCACGCACATTGGCGGCACATCCATAGGTACGGATAAAATAGGTTTTCCCTTTTCCAAGATCAAGCGCATCCTCATCAAGCATAAACTGAGAACGCTCAACGGACTTCGCCCGCCTTCCTTCCTGCGCATGATCCGGAAGAATAAATGTATTGTCTCTCATAGATAGCCGCCCCATTATAACCCAAAAAGAAAACCGGCAGTGCCGGTTTTCCCTTGAACCCCGATTTCCTTACTTAACAGAGATAGCAGATACCGGGCATGTGCCGATGCATGTATGGCAGTCGATGCATGTAGCTTCATCGCACTGAGACTTGCCATCCGCATCCAGCGATAACGCAGTGACCGGGCAGACTGTTGTGCAGGCGCCGCAGCCGATGCAGAGATCCTTATCAACCTGAACTGGCATTTCTATGTCCTCCTGCCCCACATTATATCGCAAAATAAAGCCCTGCTCACGCAGGGCGTTCCTGAATTCTTGTTATTTTCACTGCCCGGTGCGTCGCATCATCTACATCGATCAGAACGCCGCAGATCATGGCCGGCTCCTGGGACGGTGTAAACTTCGCAGCTTCACCGTTTTTACGCCGGATCAGCTCATCCGTATCACGGCCAAGCACCGAATCAAACGAGCCGCACATGCCGGCGTCCGTGATATAGGCACAGCCATGAAAAATCTGCTCATCTGCCGTCTGCACATGTGTATGCGTCCCGATGACTGCCGTCACCTGATCCGCAAACAGATGGAAGAACAGTTCCTTTTCCCCGGTCGCTTCCGCATGCAGATCAATGAAAATTACATCCGCACACCGCTGAAGCTCAGGCATCAGCCGCCGCATCGTCACCACAGGATCCTCTGTCGCAACGTCCATATAGACCTGCCCCAGAAGATTGACAACCGCAACCCGCACACCCTTCACACTGCGCACCAGCCAGCCCTGACCGCCCGCAGCAGGCTCCAGGTTCACCGGCCGCACCAGATCCGTACATTCATTCAGATGATCCAGAATCTCATGCTTCGAAAACGCATGATTGCCAAGCGTAACCACATCCACGCCATCATCCTTGAAAGCACGGTAGATACGGGCCGTAATGCCCTTGCCATGGGCGGCATTTTCACCATTGACAATGGTGAAATCCGCCCCGCAGCTCTGCTGCAGTGCCTTTAACCGAAGGGATACAGCCTGCCGTCCGCTCTTTGCGACAACATCGCCGAGAAAAAGAATCTTCATCGTTTACTGGGCTACTTCCTGCACACGTACCTCACGGATCAGTGTGATCTTGATCTGACCCGGATAGGTCATCTCACTCTCCACCCGATCCTTGATGTCGTGGGCGATTTTGGTCATACGTTCATCGTTGACCTTTTCCGGCTGAACCATGATGCGTACCTCACGACCCGCCTGGATCGCAAATGCCTTATCGACGCCATCGAAGCTCTTGGCAATTTCCTCCAGCTTCTCCAGACGCTCAATGTAGTTCTCCATTGATTCAAAGCGTGCACCCGGACGCGCAGCGCTCAGCGTATCTGCCGCCGCTACCAGAACCGCAATGATATCTTCCGGCTCCTTGTCACCATGGTGCGACTCGATTGCATTCACAACGATCGCATTCTCGCCATACTTCTTGGCAACCTTTGCGCCAAGCTCCACATGGCTGCCTTCCTGCTCGAAGTCAACAGCCTTGCCGATATCATGCAGAAGACCTGCCCGCTTCGCAAGCTGCTGATTCAGGCCCAGCTCCGCCGCCATGATGCCGGCAAACGTAGCGACTTCCATCGAATGCTGAAGAACATTCTGACCATAGCTGTACCGGTAGCGCAGCGTACCGACAAGACGCGTCAGCTCCCTGTTCATCCGGTTGATTCCCAGCTGGAAGATCGCCTCATCGCCGATCTTCATAATGGACTCATCCAGCTCCTTGGTTACCTTATTTACTACTTCTTCAATGCGGCCCGGCTGAATACGGCCATCCTTCATCAGGATTTCCAGCGACTGCCGCGCAATCTCACGGCGTACCGGGTTGAAGCACGAAATGGTGATCGCATCCGGCGTATCGTCAATGATCAGGTCAACGCCCGTCGCCTGCTCGATCGCCTTGATGTTGCGGCCCTCACGGCCGATGATGCGTCCCTTCATATCTTCATTGGGAAGCGTCACAACTGAAACTGTACGGTCAATGGTCTCTTCCTGACTGTAGCGCTGAATGGCTGTCGCAATGATATTGCGCGCCTGGTCAGCTGCCCGCGACTGCGCAATTTCATCCTGCTCATGCAGGTAAGCGGAGATTTCCTTCTCACTCTTCTTGGCGACCGCATCCATCAGCTCCTTCTTCGCATCTTCCTGCGAAAGAGAGGCGGTCCGTTCCAGGACCTCGATCTGACTGTCGATCTTCTGCTGAAGATCCGCTTCCATTTTGCTGATATTTGCCAGTTTTGCGTCCGCAAGTCTGCCCTTTTCATCGAGCTTCTTTTCCTTAGCGGTCAGATTTTCCTCACGTACTGAAAGACGATCCTGGTCACGGTTCAGACGGTTTTCCATCTGCTGAATCTTGTTTTCGCGATCCTTGATCTCCTTGTCAGCCTGCTGACGCAGATCAAATGCCGCCTTCTGGCCATCGATCTGTGCCTGCTTGACAATGGTATCTGCCTTGGACTTGCTTTCTTCCAGGATGGAGTCTGCCTCGATCTTGGCTTTATCCAGTCCTGCCTTGCTGGAAATCATCATGATGACGATTCCAACAACAATTCCGACAATACCAGCTAAAATGAGAAATCCGTAATTCATAGATTCTCCTCCATTTTCTCTGATATCGTAACTTACTGAGATTGCTCTCGATAAATATTATACCGCGCAGCCGGTTGTTCTCAAGAAAGGAAAAGCGCATCCCCGCCTAGAGAATGCGCTTCGTACCATGATATGCAAACGCCAGAAAATCCGGTCCCACATGGGCACAGATCGTCGGCCCCACAGCCAGAATTTCAAAGTCTGCCTTCGCCAGCTGCGGATACATTTCCTTCACAACCGGAATCAGTTTCTCACCATCTTCCGGATCATCGGCCGTCTCAATGAGCACCGGCTCATCCGCCGTATACGGAGCCAGATCCTTTGAAGCCTCCTCCAGCATCCGCTTGATTGCCCGCTTTCTCCCATGTGCCTGTTCAAAGGCAAGCAGCTTTCCCTCACAATCCACATACAGCTCCGGCTTGATTGCAAGAATCGTTCCCAGAAGCGCCGAAGCATTCGACAGCCGTCCGCCCTTGCGTAGCCACGTCAGATCTTCAACCATGAAGCGGTGAATATACTCCAGCTTATGAGCCTCGCCCCAGGCAATCAGATCCCCATAGGACGTACCCGCCTCATGACGACGCACCAGTTCCCGCACAAAAAGATTGAGACCCGCCGTAATGCAGTAGCTGTCCATGAAATAGATCCTACGCTCCGGATACTCCGAACGGATCTGTTCCAGAGCCTTTTCACAGTTTGAAACCGATGAGGAGATCGCCCGCGACATATCCACATAGATGATGTCCTTCCCCCGCATCAGAAGCTTCGAAAAAAAGCTGTAATACCCAAAGACCGAAATGGCAGACGTATGAACCATCTTCCCCGCCCGCATCTCTTTATATACAAAGTTTCGCGTCGCACTCGTACAGTCATCCTGGTATTCCTGTCCGTCAATGGAGAACGAATAGGAAACAAACGGAACATCATGGCAGGCCAGCCACGACGCATCAATATCACAAGTGGAAGCCGTCGCAATCAAATAGTTACTCATCAATATCTGTTCCTTCACCTGTCAGCTTATTATAAACAGTCAATGACAGGAAGCAAAAGCAAGGAGGACGCTGCAATACAGAATCCTCCCCTTTGTTTCATTGCCTTATTCCTGATTTGCCGCTGTCGCAGCGTCGGTTTCGCTGTCCTTCTTGAAGAGGATTTCACGCAGCTGCTGCGTCAGTTCGGCATCGATTTCCGGATGCGCCCGCAGCCACGCCCGCGTCGCCGCCAGACCCTGGCCGACCTTTTCCCCCTTGTAGGAGAACCATGCGCCGGCCTTTTCCAGAAGCTCATGTTCCACCGCCAGCGTAATCACCTCATCCACATGCGAAATTCCTTCGCCATAAATCATGTTCACAACAGCCGTACGGAACGGCGGCGCAACCTTGTTCTTGACAACCTTGATCTTCACAACGTTGCCATAGGCATCCTGCCCGTCCTTCAGCGTCTCCGAACGTCTCACATCCAGACGCACCGAAGCATAGAACTTCAGCGCCCGGCCGCCCGGCGTCGTCTCCGGATTTCCGAACATCACGCCGACCTTTTCACGCAGCTGGTTGATGAAGATTGCCGTCGTCTGCGAATGATTCATGACGCCGGCCAGCTTGCGCATCGCCTTTGACATCAGACGTGCCTGCAGACCGACCGAACTGTCACCCATCTCGCCATCCAGCTCCGCCTGCGGAACAAGGGCCGCAACCGAGTCAACGACCACCAGATCAATGGCACCGCTCTTAACAAGAACTTCGCAGATATCCAGGGCCTGTTCCCCGGAATCCGGCTGCGAAAGAATCAGCTCATCGATATTGACACCAAGATGCTTCGCATAGACCGGATCAATTGCATTTTCCGCATCAATGAAGGCACAGCGGCCCCCGCCCTTCTGACACTCCGCAATCGCATGCAGAGCCAGCGTCGTCTTGCCCGAAGATTCCGGACCGTAGATCTCAATGATTCTTCCCTTCGGGTAGCCGCCGATGCCAAGTGCCGCATCCAGTGCCAGCGAACCCGTCGGAATCGCATCGACAGCAACATCCGCCCGGTCGCCCAGACGCATGATCGCCCCTTTGCCATACTCCTTTTCAATGGTCTTCAGCGCCTCCGCAAGCAGCTGATCCTTCTTGTCATCGCTGCTGCGAACAGGTGCATCCGTTTTCTCTTTTGCCATATCATTTTTCTCCTTACACCGTTTTCATAGTCAAACGATGCCGCCATACCGAAACAAAGTTGAAAATAATGATTATTTCGACTCCATGATGTCGCCCTTGAGCTGATTCATATAGCTGATGCCCGAAGCCAGCGACACAAACGCCGACATCCACAGCAGCACATCGCTCACCGGAAGACTCCACAGCTCAAACGGCAGATTGTTCAGAAGAATCAGCGCAATCGTAACCATCTGCAGAACTGTCTTCACCTTGCCGAGCATCTGGGCAGCCACAACCTTGCCGTTGGTCGCCGCCAGCATCCGGCAGCCATCCACAACAATGTCACGGCAGATCATGATGATCACCGGAACCGGCGAAATGATGCCACGGCTCACAAAAAGCAGAAACATCGTCGTCGTCAACATCTTGTCAGCGATCGGATCCGCAAACTTACCGAATGTCGTAATCATGTTGCGGCTGCGTGCAAGGTGCCCGTCCAGCGCATCGGTCAGCGCCGCCACCACATAAATGATCAGACTCACGATGTTCACCATCGACAGCGGCACAGCCCCGATGTAATACGTCACCGGCTCAATGCCGAACTGCGCATACGGAAACAGATAAACAAGCACCACAACCGGCACCAGAATAATACGGAATATTGTCAGACGATTTGGAAGATTCATCCCCGTTCTCTCCTTAAAAATATCTCTCTCAGTATATCACAACCCATTCCTGCCCTTCGTCCTGCCGCAGTCAACAGAAAAGAGAGGGTGAACAGCCACCCTCTCCGAATCATCACACTCTGTAAGCCATGTTCTGTCCCGGATTCCCGGTGGCAGCCATTTATCTGAGCCTTTCAGCCCCTCCGGTCCGCTTCGCTTCGCATCCCGGAATTCTCCTACCAAATTTGGATTTCTCGCTTGCGGGGTTTATCGCGTTCCACTCCCACTGTTTCCAGAAGGACTACGTCACTGTGACACGTTCGAGGCATCGACCATGAGGTTTCCCTTTTAGGTGTCCGCCTGCCGTCAGTTCCGAAGAACTGCCAGGCCTTATTGATTGGACCTGCACAAACACTACCGCCATCACAGACGGTGCGAGCATGGACTTTCCTCTGATCCTCATCAGACCAGCGGCTGCCCGAATGTTACTGATTTTCCGTTTTCTTCTGATCCTCGAACACCTGCTCCTCAAGGCGCGACAGCCGCCGCAGAATATCCACGTTTGCTGCCCCGCTGGCCGCCGGAGTATTTGCCTCCAGAGCCCTGGTATGGCCCTCTTCCTCGATCAGTTTCGCACGCAGCGACGCATTTGTCCGCTCCAGCTCAGCAATCTTCTCATTGAGCTCACTCAGCGTATTCTGATACGTCTCATAATCCTCCATTACCAGATCAAGAAACGCATCGACCTGCGAAGCACTATAGCCCTTCAGGTCAATGTCAAACTCCTTATCAAGAATCGTCTGAATGTCCAGATTTACTTTCCCTGCCATAGCGAATGCACGCCTCCCGTGCCCTTCTTATTATCGCAGTTATTTCCCGCCGGTGCAATGCGAAGCCCGCCTCTTTTTCTTCTGCCGCCATAAACTGTATAATCATCCCATAGGCAGAAAAACAAGATGATCAACTATCCCGTACACATCAAACGCAGCCCCACCACGGCCGCCGAAGAAAAAGCGAGCACGAAAGTATCCGCTGCCGATCGCGGCATGGCGCTGGAGCACGATCTCAACCGCTCCAACGAATGGTACCTGCAGCAGGACAAGGCCGTCATCTACAAGAAGCCGACGCCGGTCACGATCGTCAAGGTCGACTATCCGGCCCGCTCGGCGGCCAAGATCACCGAAGCCTATTTCAAGGTTCCAAGCACGACCGACTACAACGGAATCTACCGGGAAAAATACATTGACTTTGAGGCCAAGGAATGCCGCTCACGCACATCCTTTCCCATCAAGTCAATCCACCCGCACCAGATCCGCCATCTCGATGATGTGACGCGGCATGGTGCCATTGCCTTTGTCGTCGTCCGCTTCATCGCGTATGATATTACCTACTATGTAGTTGCCTCAACAATGACTGACTATATCCGCACCTGCGGGCGCAGTTCCATCCCGTATGCATGGTTTCAGGAAAACGGACACAGGATCAGCGGAAATTATCTTTGCCCCGTCGACTATCTCAAGATTGTCGATAAACTGTATTTCAAGGAGAACCAATGACAGCAGAAAGACATACTTCTCATAACGGGAAAAGGAAACCGAAGCGCCGCATCAACCGGCGCAATCTATGGACCATGATCCTGATCATCCTGGTCAGTCTCGAAATGATCGTCGCAACGGCCGGCATGATCGTTCTTCATCGCATGGTTCAGGATGAACCTACGCTTGTTGTCGATGATTTTTTCTCCGCCGAAAGTTCCCATATCTACGATAAGGACGGCAACGAAGTCGCAGACGTCGGTACCCAGTTGCGCGAAAACATCACCTACGACCAGATCAGTGAATCCCTCATTGATGCCTTTCTGGCCGTCGAAGACAGCCGCTACTTCGAACATAACGGCTTCGATCTTCCCCGTTTCACCAAGTCGGCACTCGATAACGTTCGCAACCGTATCCTTGGCCGCAACGGCCTCTCCGGCGGATCCACCTTTACGATGCAGCTGGTGAAGCTGACCTATTTCCAGAACGATGAAACCGGTCAGACCGCTGCCCGCTCCATTGAATACAAGGTGCAGCAGATTGATCTGGCCCGTCAGCTGGAAAAAGTATCCAACAAGAAAGCCATCTTCGAAATGTATCTCAACAAGATGAATTTCGGCGGAACCGGCAATATCCGCGGCATCGAAAAGGCCGCCGAATATTACTACGGAAAGAAGGCAGGAGAGCTCAATCTTGCCGAAGCGGCGATGCTGGCAGGCGTCATCAATGCGCCCTACCTCTATGATCCGCATAATTTCCTTGATAACGCAACGTCGCGCCGCAACACCGTTCTTTCCCTGATGAAGCGCCATGGCTACATCACCGAGAAGGAATATCAGCTTGCCACCAGCATCAAGGTCGAAGATACCCTTATCGATCCCAATGATTCTACCCGCGGCGGCGCCGGAAACTCCTACGCTTACCAGGCCTATATCGACACCGTCATCACCGAGGCGCAGAATCTGACCGGACAGGATCCTCTCTCTGTCGCCATGGACATCTATACGAGCCTCGACACATCCGTGCAGAAGGTCATGGATGATATTCAGGCCGGCAACTATGAAGAGGTACAGTACCCTGACGATCTGATGGAAATCGGCGCGGTCGCTGAAAACAACCAGACCGGTGAAATCGTCGCCATCGCCGGCGGACGCAACTACGGCCGCGGCGGATCGATGCTGCTGAATCATGCGACGGATCAGTACAAGCAGCCCGGATCCACCGTCAAGCCATGGCTCGACTATGCCCTTGCCTTCGAGTATCTCGGCTGGGCAACCAGTCACGTTGTAACGGATAAGCCGGTCACGTACCGTGGCACTGACATCGTCATCAAGAATGCCAACGGCCAGTACCATGGTGAGGTGACGCTGGCCTATGCGGTTGCCGCCTCCCTGAACACGCCTGCCATCCAGACGTTCCAGGAGGTCATTGACACGGCCGGCTGGCAGACCGTCAGCGACTACATTGCCAGCTTCCACTTTTCGCAGGTTGATGCTTCGGCCTATGATGTTGGCTATGCGATCGGCGGCTCTACCTTTGTTGTTTCGCCGGTGGAAAATGCGGCTGCCCATGCCATCCTGATGAATGGCGGCTGCTACATTCAGCCCCATACCATCAAGCGCATCGAATATCGAAACGGGACCTCGGAACCGATTGAACCCGTCTACCAGAAGGAACAGGTACTCTCCTCCCAGTCTGCCTATCTGGCGGCACAGCTGGAATACGGAGCGATCCATGGCGGCGTATACAACTACCTGCAGATTCTGGACCGCGACTATCAGACCTTCGGTAAGACCGGAACCTCTGACTGGGGAACAGAAGGTCTCCAGTACAACATTCCAACGGGATCCGCAAAAGATACCTGGATGGTCGGCCAGACGACGCAGTACACGATCTGTACCTGGGTCGGCTATGAAAAGGGTGTCAAGGATGAAGGAACCTACTTCAGTACGGCCAAGCAGCAGCTGAATACCCGCGGCCATATTGTCTCTCTGATCCTTGATGCATGTACCGCCTCCTCAGGGACGCCGGCCGATCTGCAGCAGCCGGACGGCATCTCAACGATCACCCATATTCTGGGTACCTTCCCCTACGCTTCACCGATAGACGGTATGGATCCGTCTCTGATTACGACGGGAAAGATCAAGAGCGAATATGCGACGCTCGTTGATCCAACCGCACCTGAAGTTGATAATCTTGACAGCTTCCAGGCAAGTGCCAACGATGACGGAACCGTTACGATGCAATGGACGCCGTACCCTGATTCCAGCATGGTCACCGACGCCGTCGATGACAGTACGATGGATATTTCTCTCTATGATGACAATGGCAACCTGCTGGTCGAGGCCTATGGTCAACGCCTGTTCTCATGGAGCTGGGTCTACGGACCGATCCGCTACCGCTGCCGCATCTCGCAGAATGGCCAGGTGAAGGCGGAGCTGATCAGTGAAACGGAAAGCAGTACCCAGAGCGTCGACCTCGAACCGAACACGGAAACCGAAGCCTGCGGCTATTATGCCTATGAAACGGCCGGCGGCGGTTCCAACGAGGTGTGTGTCACCTTCACAACGCCAGCCGGCAGTGATTCCGGCAGCGACTCCGGATCGGACAGCGAAATTACGATCACGACGCCAGAACCGGCGCCTACTCCTTCGCCAAGCGCTTCCCCTTCTGCCTCTCCTTCGGCGGATGCCGGGTCGCAGGACAACACGGATCAGGGCTGACAAATATCCAAAATCCT
>Ga0256404_1006915_pt1 | contig 18342 bp, 16 predicted proteins | sample RumenRJG_01DNA_FD_185990 | JGI IMG/M metagenome (GOLD analysis project Ga0256404, IMG submission 185990) | Bovine rumen microbial communities from Lethbridge, Alberta, Canada - RJG_01 | ecosystem: Host-associated > Mammals > Digestive system > Stomach > Rumen | place: Canada: Alberta | collected...
GTTTGTTCAACGGCAGCCTCCTCTGTAGCGCCCGGCTGCTCGGCCGGGATAGCAGTCGGTTCTACCATCCGTTGAATTCCCATAGCACTATTATATACCACTAGCAAAAATGGCTAGCTAGGCTAGAGCTGAAGGTCCTTTTCGGGCGCCACACCGCCACGACTCATTAGATCGTGGGTAATGGCGGCGGCAAGGGCGTCGGCGGCATCATCGGGCTTAACGATCTCTTTCATGCCGAGCTGCAAGCGTACCATTTCCTGAACCTGCTTTTTCTCGGCGCGACCGAAGCCAGTGAGGGTTTGCTTAATCTGCAGCGGGGTATATTCATAGACTGGCATATCGTGCTGGGCGGCAACGAGGATAACTACGCCGCGTGCCTCGGCGACGCTGATAGCAGTAGTAATGTTGCGGGCAAAGAAGAGCTTTTCAATTGACATGACATCGGGATGATGTGTGTCAATAATTTCGTTTAGTGAGTCATAGATATCGAGCAGGCGCGTTTTAAGTGGAGTGTGAGCGGGAGTAGCCACAACACCGACATCCAGAACGACAGGCTTCTTGCGTGGCTGAAAGTCAATCACGCCAAAGCCGAGAATACCCGTTCCGGGATCGATGCCAATTACGCGCATGCTACCTCTGTTTGACGTGCTGTTCGCCCGCTAGCTTGCGGTAAAAGCGGCCGATTTCTGCTCGATATTGCCATATCAAAATGATAACACTTATTCCGCTGACGACGCCGAGAATAATTAGTAGCCCCGTGGTGCTAGTCGTGCCACTCCCACTGTCGTTAGTCGATTTAGTGGTGACGGGAAACTTGGCACCATTTGTGCTATTCGATTTACTACTGCCGGACGACGATATTTTCTTGCGGCAGCGATTTGTCTCGGGACTACGTTCGTAGCCCTCTTTACAGGCCTTTAGATTAGTTGAGGCGGCGGATTTCTTTTTAACACACCTATTAGTAGTGGGATTTCGCTCGTAGCCGTCCTTGCAAGGTGTTAAAGTCTTTTGGCCGGACGACGAAAAGCTACTGCTAGTGCCTGAGGAAGTCTTTATCTTGATGCACCGATTAGTGTCAGGATTCCTTTCATAGCCACTAGCACAGGGTGTTAGGCTTGACGAGCTGTTAGACCTTCTATCGGTGGTGATTTTGCGGCAGCGGTTAGTCTCAGGACTCCTTTCATAGCCTTCACGGCAGGGCTGCATGGCAGAGGAATTAGAGTCACTAGATGAGCTATCGTCAGAATCGTCGGTGGGAATTGCGCGGCAACGCCCCGTCGGCTCGTAGTAATATTTCCCCTTAGGGCAGGCCTTATTTTTATTGGTGGAATTATCCTCATCGTCCTTGTTATCATCTTTATCACTATTCTTAACGCAACGATTGGTTTCGGGATTTCTAGTTTGGCCAGTGGGGCAAGGCTCGCCAGCTATGACGTTTGCTCCATCTGGCGTTGGCTCGTAGGTAATCTGCCATTCACTCTTATCGTCTAGTGCTAGAGCAGTGTTCTTCTTTGGCGTAGCATAGCGTCTATAGTCCACAACGGTTTGGCGATTGGAATCAACGAGATAGATAATGCCCCGTGTCAGGTTGAGGCTATCTAGGCCAAGCATTGTCGGATCGGCGCTTGTAATTTCGCCCTTAGCAAGTATAGCTTCGCCGTCAGCGAAGGCGACCATATTGTCATTTTCGTCCTTGCTATTGGACAAGTAACAGTGGCTGAGGTTGATATCTTCGTCGCCTATATTCTTGACCTCGATAAACTGTTTATTGTCGGTATTGGTATAAATCTCGTTTAGCCGCAAGTTCTTACACTGATGATCATTGATATCGTCTTCACCGAGAATGCCGTCGGGTGTTTCCTGAATGCTCTTATCGCTACAGAGGATACGCTTGCCGGGCGACTTTTTGCCATAATAGAACTTATCGGAAATAGCAGGCTTATTCTCGCTAATCTGACAGCGCTCGTAGGCATAGCCGTCCATCTGGTTAAGGGCATCTTCGACTTCGGAGAAATATTCATCACCGTACATTACATCAAGGTATTCCTTGACGGCCCAGCCTTCCCAGCCATCTTCGAGAGAGAGCTTTTTATAACCGTGTGGGCGGTAATTGTGGATACCGTAGACCGGTGGCAATTCGAGGTCAAAAGGTAAGTTAACAACAAAATCCTTATAGCCGATGGTGCGCCTATCGGTATTATTGTAAATTTCGAGATAAGCACCGTCGTAGTCGTCGCCACTGCCCGGATAGAACTCGCTAATTACCCAGCGTTCGTCAGTGACTGGCTCGACATTCGTGGTGTCAATTTTGGCGCTAGCGGTCGGAGATAAGAAAACCGCACTAGTTAAAATGAATAAGAAAGCAAGCAAATGGCGCGTGTGGTGGATCTTGGTCATGCTTATTTAATGTTAGCATGCTTTCAGCTAATTTTCCGTTGTGGAATAATCATAGCCCGAGATTTCCACCGTGCGACCGACGTCGGGCATGTAATTGATGCGAATAATGATATGATTTTTAGGCAGAACGTCCTGAATGCTCTCGCCCCATTCAATGACAGTGATGGCGCGTGGGTCGCTAATTGATTCGGCGAGCTCCATCGCGACTACGCCAGGATTTGACAAACGATAAAAGTCGTAGTGGTTGAGGCTGAGTTCGTCCCGTGCGGGGTAGCGGCAACTAATCGTGAACGACGGGGAAGTGATGGGGCTAGTGATGCCAAGTCCAAGAGCTAGACCGCGTGTAAACGTGGTTTTGCCGGCGCCGACGTCGCCGATGAGCTCGATAACTTCGCCGCCCTTTAGGGTGGCGCCAATCTCTCGTCCGAGCGTCTCCATCTCTTCTGCCGTTTTGACTAACATACCTTAATTATACTCTATCTATTCGGCTGGTAATTTCTGGTCGGGACAAGTTTTCAGTACGCCCACCATTGCGTTCCTTTCGCTAGCAGTTACCCATAAATGGTATTTGATCTTAACGGCAATTTGGCGGGCGATGTATTCGCAGTGAAAGGCGGTATTTTCGGGTAGCCACTCGCTGGCGTCGCCGTCGGACTTATCCTGGTTAGTCTGGCTGCTAACGGCGATAAGTTCGAGGTCGTCGTTAGCTAGCTGATTGCGCTCTTTTTCACTAAGGTGCTGGGCCCCAGTGCGCCAAGCGTTGCTGAGGGCGACGACGTGGTCAATCTGCACCTTGTGAGTGACGGCAGATTTGTTGCGGAGCTCGATGACTTCACCACTATACGGATCATCTAATTCACCACTCGTAACCGTACAGCCGTTGCTGGCATGGGTAATTTTCTTGATATCACGATTAAGAATCTTTTGGCGCACATTGCAACCTGTTACCCATTTGCCCCACGAAGAAAGAAATTCACCGCGGTCATAGTCTTCACCCGACTCCTGCGCCTTGACTTCTAAATTATTTAAGGCGTTGACAGCAAGATCCTTACTGCTACTGTTCACCGTAATAGTGACAGGCTGGCTATACTGCTGATATATACAATAAACACCAATAGCCAAGCAAATAATGAGCGCTAGCCAAGCGATAATTTTCAGAATGCTATTAATTTTTCTTTTCTTCACCTAGATTGTATTATACTAGAATTATGAAGAAGTTGGCGTCTGTCCTAATGACTATTCTAGCTTTGGCTAGCGGTTTAGCCATGCCGGCGGTGGCAATGCCAACTGAGGATACGCTTAAGGCTGCTTGCAGCTCGGCACAGTCACAACTCAACCGTGTCGAGAAGTCGGATGCAGCTCTCCGGATTAACCGCGGGAGAATCTACAACGAGACGCTGGAGCTCTTTTATGCGATGAATGCCCGTCTTGCGTCAAATCAAATTGCGGCGGCGGAGCTAGCATCCATTACGGCGGATTTTGATAGTGAACTAACGCACTTTCGGGAAGACTACAACGATTACGACGATGATATGACGGATTTGATTGAGATGAAGTGTGACAAAAAGCCAACGGAATTTTATCAAAAGCTCGAGGATGTGCGTGACCAGCGGCTAGGGTTAGATAACCGAATTGAGCGACTGAGCGAACTGATGAGTGAGTATCAGTCAAGCTTTAAGGAGCTAAAACTCGATGAAAAGTAAACTAGCAAAGGCCAAAGAGTTCTGGCAGTCACACCAATTCGCATTATTCGTTATCGCCTGTATTGCTTTTGCGATATTAATGACGAGTGCTAGCCTGTGGCTCTATCGCCAGAGTGGGGCAATGAAACTAGACATGAGCCGTCCCGGATACGAGAAGGTACGTAAAAAGGTCGAGAAGAGCCAAGACGACGAATCGTATCCTAGCAGTGGCAAAATTGACAAAAAGGCGGAGGATGATTTCAACAAGAGGCTCAAGAAATATCAGGATGACCTAGGCAAGATGGGAACATTTGACAATTCGTCAATTAGCGATGAGACGCTAAACCTCAAGAATCCAGGTGAAGTGACGGTTGATTCCGGCGAAACGCAGTAGGTACGTTAGCACTCTTGCATAGTGAGTGCTAACGTGCTATGCTTTAATCATGATGACGGATCGTCAAGCAAAGATATTAGCGGCGGTAATTGAACAGTACGCCGAGATGGCTGCTCCGGTGGGCAGCGTGCTACTAGCTAAATTATTTGATGTGTCCCCAGCGACAATGCGATCCGAAATGAAAAAGCTGGAAGAGATGGGCTATTTGACTCAGCCGCACACTTCGGCGGGGCGCGTGCCGACGGACAAGGGCTATCGCCTGTATGTTAATAGTTTAGTTGAGACGGGCGCCATTAAAAAAGCGAACGAGCGCACCGAAAAGCAGCGTCATGCTGACAAGGCGATTAAGGCGCACGCTATCAGTGGTGGACGGGCGGATCTGGCGATTCGAGCAGCGGTGGATAGTCTAGTTGAGCTCACACATGATATGGGTCTTGCGACCATTGGTGAACAGTTATATATCAGCGGGATGAGTAACCTCTTTGAGCAGCCGGAATTCCTCGACCCCGATCATGTGCGGGCGGTGGCGCATCTACTTGATAATCTAGAGCCATGGCTTAAACAAATGACGCCTGATCAGCCGGTGAATATCTTTATTGGTAGCGAAAACCCGATTGGCGCTGGTAGTGAATCGTCGTTGATTATCTGTAAGTTCCGCTCGCCACTGGCAGAGAATAGTTATATTGGCGTGCTCGGCAGTACGAGGCAGGACTACGCCCGTGTAATCCGTCTAGTGAGCCAGACGGGGCATATGCTAGAGCAGTTACTAGGTAGCAGTAATAATTTACTAGGAGAGTACAATGGATAGGAATTTGGATGATATCGCGGGCAAGAAAACTGCTAAAGGCACAGACGGTGATAATATTGCGAACAATGCGGACGCCGATTTGTATAATACGATTAACCAGCTAAATGCCGATAAAACGAACTTGATTAACGACTTACAGCGCACGCGAGCGGATTTCGAAAACTACCGCAAGCATACGGACGAGGATATCGAGCGGGCTAGCCAGCGGGCGACGGAGAAGGTGATTAAAAAGCTACTGCCGGTAATTGACATCCTAGATAGTGCTACGGCGACTGCGCCGGATGAATTAAAGGATAACGATTGGGCTAAAGGCGTCTTGCAGGCGCACAAAAATGTGGTCAAACTGATGAACGAACTAAAAATTGCCCCAATTGAGACTAAGCCGGGTGATAAGTTCGACCATAATATCCACCAAGCGGTGGCGATGGAAGATGGTGATGGTGAGGCAGAAGTTGTCGCCGACGTTCTACGCCAAGGTTACACCTACCACGGCCGCGTTCTCCGCCCCACGATGGTCAAGGTGACAAGAAAATAGGTGCAAGATTGTATTCTTTCTCTCGCAAAACGTCTTCTGTACTACGTAGAGCGAACTCCATAGATGCCTCCCATTCGAAATGAACTAGGCTTAACGCCTCACTAATATTTATACAGTCTAGTGTCAATATGTGGCGGTAAGTTTTGCTCTATCCGCCAAACTTACTATCAAATTACGGCCAAATTTGCCAACGATTTTCCGCCAAATTTGCCAACGCTAGTGGTAATAAGCTATAATTTAGCTATGAATAACGGCGTGAAGAACACGTATAAACCGCGCGTAACTGATAAGATACTTGGCTTTAAGCTGCGTAGCTCAGGGGCGGTCGTCATTGAGGGTGCTAAGTGGTGTGGCAAAACTACTTCGGCTAAGCGAGCGGCAAAGAGCGTTATGAATTTCGGTGACGATACAGGTGGAACGCAAAATGTCCGGTTGGCAACGACGGCTACTAAGATGGTGCTTGACGGCGATACGCCGCGCCTGTTCGACGAGTGGCAAGAAGTTCCAATGCTCTGGGATGCAATACGATATGAGGTAGATCGGCGCAATAGCGTGGGGCAGTTTATTCTGACGGGCTCGGCTGTGCCAATACCTAAAAATGGTGATACTTCTTACAGGTTCCGGCACTCTGGAGTCGGGCGGTATTCATTCCTTAGGATGCGGCCGATGAGTCTATATGAGTCTGGCGAGTCAAATGGCAAAGTTAGTCTAGGCGACTTGTTTGCCGGCAAAGAAATTGCTGCGACATGCGATTTAAAGCTTGATCAGGTGGCATTTTTGGCGTGCCGAGGTGGCTGGCCATTTGCGACAATGCTAGAGGGTGACCTAGCACTTGCGCAGGCGAGAAATTACTATGATGTGCTGGTTCATAGCGACATTTCGCGTGTTGACGATACCGTGCGCAATCCTCAGATAGTCGAGCGAATCATGCGATCGTACGCGCGCAACCAGGGCAGCCAAACTTCCGTTGAGAGTATGGCGCGGGACGCCAATGTCGACTCGTCGACGGCAAAGAGCTATTTGAATGCTCTTAGCAATATTTTTGCCGTTGAGAGCATAAAGGCGTGGAGCCCTAATTTGCGTTCGCGAACAGCGATTCGTTCGACGGATACACATTATTATGTCGACCCATCAATTGCGGCGAGCTCCCTAAAAGCTACGCCTGATGGACTGATTGGCGATTTAAACACCTTTGGCTTCATATTTGAGACCTTATGTATTCGCGATTTAAGAGTTTACGCTTACGTCAATGGCGGCGAAGTCTATCATTACCGTGATAAAAATGATTTAGAGTGTGATGCGGTGGTGACGGGCAATGACGGGAAATACGGTCTAATCGAAATAAAGCTAGGTCAAGATGATGATACGATTGGATCGGCGGTTATCAGTCTAAACAAACTGGCAGATAAAATAGATACAACAAAGATGCGCGCACCGACATTTAAAGCGGTTTTGACAGCTAACGGTGTAGCCGCCTACCGTCGCCCTGAGGACGGCGTCTATGTTGTTCCGATTGGTTGCTTGAAAGACTAGCTAGTTTACTTGACGTCTCACGGCAAAACCTTGTATACTACTAATGCCTAAAAATAAGATTTAATAAGCACTTTATCTATATCTATGCACCTATTCGTTCGTCGAAGTCAAACTGGACATCCCAGTCGCTGGGCAGAGACTTTGACGCAAGTGCTTAGGATCTACTTTTAGGCAACCCGGCGTACAGGGCTGTCCACTTTTTGCTATAGGGTGCCACGTCGGTAAAGGATAAAAGTAGATGGGCGTTAAAAAGAAAATTTCTCAGATATTATTGGCCGTCGGCATAATGGCGGTGAGCGGATTTGGCGCAAGCGTGTCGCTAATGCTGATTTCTAATCAGAGGATTAAGTTAGCACGGGCGGAGACAACTGGTATGGGGCAAATATCTGGTGTACAGATATTGCAGGCAGGTACTGGAGCTAGCGTAACGATACGTGGTGAAACACTGAATGAAAATGACTATGGCGCGGATAATGCTTCTCGCCGCACGATATTGAATAATAACGTGGTGCGTTATCGTGTGAACTATACGGCGAGCGGTGGTTGGATCAAGCTAACGTTCACTATGCCGGTCAACAATTATATCGACACAGCCTCGGTTAGTGGTTGCGATAGCGACGAAACGCATAAGAGCGAAGTCAAGGCAGCGGCCGTCAATGATAAGGCTAGTATTGTGGCTAATCAGGCGATTTGTTATATCAATGCTGACGACGGTATGGTTAGTTCGAGTTGGGATATAACAACCAAGCCGTGGGGCGGAAATGGCGACACTATAACACCAAGTGTGGCCGTGAACGATGAAGCGGCCAATGTGGTGATCGATCCGATAACCGTAGTAGGGAGGCTGAATTATGGCGTCGTGCTCGGATCTTCGGGTGGATCGACGCATTTTGAAAGTGGCTACACCCATTTTAACCTAGACGTTGGTATATACATGAAGACTGACGGTCGAGCCAATAATCTTGGCATTGAGCCAATTAAAGGCGGCAACTATTCATTCGATATCGACATGAGCGAGTTGCCGTCTGGGTGGTATGTTCATTATACCGATGTTGGTGATGGATTTGATATCTTTGAAGGTGGACGATGGGGCGCACGGACTGGCCAGAGCGGAAAAGTAAGCGTTTCTAAAAATGGTGATGAAACGCTACATATTGAAACGACCGGCGCAGCTACGGCGATAGCACAATGTGCCCGTAATATAGATGCCTCGGGAGACTCGCGAGCAATGAGCGATACCCGGTGTACGCAGTCCCTGATGCATATTGGTATTTATGTTCCGCTGACTGATATTCCAAAAACGTCCAAGGCCTACAATGTTAAGGCTGAGGCGTTTGATTTTACTGGTGTTAATAGTGCTCAGGAAGCGGATATATCAGATGCCACATATTCGTATTGGCTAACTAGCCAGGTGACTGGCTCTATGACGACCTTCGTCGATGATACCAATAACCAATATTATATCGCTTATAATCCCACGGAAGAAGTTGGCTGGTGGGATAATCACCATTATTACGAAGGACAGATAGTGCCACTAAGGGCGGTGATGTCGTCGAACAGCGCAACCAATGACTACAGTTCGAATAATGTTGGCTGCATTGCGTGGAATCCGAGTAGTCTTTTGTTGTATAGCGTGGCACATGCAGATTATAATGGTCGAACGCGCAACAACAATTCGCTAGTAAGCGCCGCTAAGCTGGGGAGCGACGGATTCCCTGATATTTCAAATGGCTGTGGTGCATACGGCTTAACTACCGACGACAATGGAAATACTTATCAAAGCGCATTGACAACTGTTGGTTCCATTCTTAACTTATCTATGCTGAAAATAGAGAGCGAGCGCTATAGCCTTGATGATGCTTATTGGTTTAATCACATTGAGTTTAAAGTGCTTGATAAAACTATTGACGGTAAGGCCAAGGAACTGACGCGCGCAGTCGCTAGCACTACCGAATGGAACAGCTTTAAAAACGTTGGCGTTAGAAAATATACCATGATACCGGGGTTGTTGATGATTGACCTTGCTGCAAATGATTCGACCAATGTCTCTTCGACAGGGACTTTATCAATCACGCCGAGAACGTATAATCAGGATACCAATAGTAAAATTATTGTCACCTTGCCTAAATACTTGACGGTAGTAAATGGGTCACTAAAGACTGGCGAATACACACTAAAAAAAGATACTGATTACGCCTTGGCGTCCAACGATGATGGTACGTCAACGGTAACTATTGACATGGACAAGCTGGAGGCGAACATGGTGGCGGCGGGCAAAGAAGCGCATATTACGGGCGAGCAGCCGACTTATGACAGTAATGGCATTCCAACGGCAGCGGATAACGGTGGCAAGGGCGTTGAACGGACGCCGATTACCTTAGATTATCAGGTGGATGCAGCAGCAGTGACGCCGGCGACGGCGACAATAACGGTTGAGACGACGGGCGACGGAACGGCGCATGCGACAACGATTGCCCGGCGCAAGACGGTAAACGTATCGCTCGCATCACAGCCAAACAGTATCGGCATGACGACGCGGACTAGCAGCGGTTCAAATAACGCTCTAAGTCTAACAGCTAAAGTTGGCGGGGTGGCGACTGGCTATATCGACAGCTCCGTGCGAACGAATGGTATCGAGGGTGGATACTCGTTGACCATGAACGCGGATGGCGACGCAAGCTTGTCTGATGGCAAACACGCCTTGTCTACAATAAATGAGCCAGTTGCAGGGCAAAATGGCTGGTCGCTCCGACTTGACTCAACCGACGGTACGTCGACAGGGCAGTGGCGAAAAGTGCCAGCTAGCTCTTCGCCACTGACTATTCTATCTAGCGCTGAGGCAACTAGTGCTGCAAGCATTCGCTCGACATTTGGCTTCGCAACATCTGTTACTCAGCCAGCTGGGACTTATACTGGCAGAGTCATTTATACACTAACATCGGGTCTGTAAAAATCTTAATTAGCACTCTTGACACACGAGTGCTAACGGACTATATTAGAGATAGTTGGCAGTCGATGAGACAAAGCGCCAAGCGTTAGCGAGATAGAAGGAGGCCATGGGCGCAGATGGCTAAATCGGCGAGCCGGATGAATAGTTAACGGAAAGGGTAGTTATGGCAATAATTGGAATTGATTTAGGAACAACCAACAGCGCGTTTGCTTATCTCGTGGCGGGCAAACCTGAGATTATCACGAACAAAGAGGGCGACCGCACCACACCGTCGGTAGTGGCAATTGATAAGAAGGGCGAGCGCTTGGTCGGTAAAGTGGCGCAGCGCCAGCGCGTCGTCAACGCTGAGAACACGATTTACGCAGTTAAGCGTTTAATGGGACGCCGCTACAATGATCCAGAGGTGCAAAAGGATAAGGAGCTCGTGCCGTTCAAGATCGTCAACAACAAGGGTAATGCGGCGGTTGAACTAAATGGCAAAGTCTATAGCCCAGAGGAAATCAGCGCCATGATTCTGAGCAAGATCAAGGCGGACGCGGAGAAGTATCTCGGCCAGCCCGTTACCGAGGCGGTCATTACGGTGCCGGCTTACTTTGACGACAGCCAGCGCCAGGCAACAAAGGATGCTGGTAAGATCGCAGGGCTTGATGTTAAGCGCATTGTGAACGAGCCGACAGCGGCAGCACTAGCCTATGGCCTAGACAAGAATAATGACGAAAAGATCGTGGTCTTTGACCTCGGCGGCGGTACGTTCGACGTCTCAATTCTAGAACTCGGCGATGGCGTCTTTGAGGTGAAGTCAACCAACGGCGACACCCATCTAGGTGGCGAAGACTTCGATAACCGCATCGTGGAGCACTTCCTCGCGAAGTTTAAGAGCGAAACGGGCATCGACCTGAGCACGGACAAGACAGCGATGCAACGTCTGAAGGATGAAGCTGAAAAAGCAAAGAAGGAACTCAGCACGACTACTTCATATGACGTTAGCTTGCCGTTCATTACGGCTGATGCTAGTGGTCCAAAGCATTTTGAAATGACTTTGACTCGTGCTGATATTGAGAACTGGTGTAGCGATCTGCTAGACCGCTTGGCAGTGCCATGCGAGAAGGCAATGAAGGATGCCGGTCTAACCGCATCAGATATCGGTCATGTGGTGCTAGTCGGCGGTATGACTCGTATGCCAGCCGTGGTCGAGAAGGCAAAGAGTATCTTTGGCAAAGAGCCGATGCAGGGTGTGAACCCGGATGAGGTCGTGGCCGATGGTGCCGCGATTCAGGGCGGTGTGCTGTCTGGCGAAGTTAAGGATGTGCTACTGCTAGATGTCACTCCGTTGAGTCTCGGCATCGAGACGATGGGTGGTGTGTCGACTAAGCTGATTGACCGTAACACGACTATTCCGACTAGCAAGTCCCAGGTGTTTAGTACGGCATCAGATAACCAGCCTCAGGTGGAGATTAACGTCTTGCAGGGTGAGCGTGAATTTGCCAAGGACAACAAGTCGCTCGGTCGCTTTATCCTAGATGGTATCGCTCCAGCGCCACGTGGCGTGCCACAAATCGAGGTGACGTTCAACATTGACGCAAACGGTATTTTGAACGTGAGCGCTAAGGATAAGGGAACTGGCAAAGAACAGTCGATTACGATTCAGAACAGCGGTAATCTCAGTAAAGAGGATATTGCTAAGGCTGAAGCTGAGGCGAAAGAGCACGCTGCTGAGGACAAGGCGAAGCGTGAAGCGACTGATGCCCGTAACACCTTAGAGAACACAATCTATCAGGCAAAGAAGATGCCAGATGAGTTCAAGGATAAGATTAGTGACGACGACAAGAAGGAGCTAAGCAAGGCTGTCGAAGAAGCCGAAAAGCATCTAAAATCTGAGAGTAAGGATGAGCTAGAGTCAGCAACGAAGGAGCTATCGGAGAAGATGCAGTCGATCGGCGCCAAACTTTATCAGACGGCGGCAAAAGAGGGCAAAGATGATAAATCAGATGGCAAGGACGATGGCCCTGTAGAGGGTGAAGTCGTAAACGATAAAAAATAAGGCGCGTTAAGATTAGCTGCAGCCCCTTCACAGCGCGAAGGGGCTGTTTGCGCTTGCACTAAGCTTATGATAACCTGAATATCGGCGTGCTAAAACAAAGATATCAATATTTTCAAAGGCAATTGTGGCGGGTTGCCGTGTTTTGTTTTTTATTGATTGCTGTGTCAATAGGCTTGCCGTCTCATTCAGAGGTTGTCGCCGGTGAATTACCGGACGTGAACGAAGTGACGGATTTTGGATTAGGTATTAATTTACCTAATCCAAATATTATCGAAACGATTGGTTGACGAGACGGTTGAAACTTGCTTTCGGCTAGTGGGAGAGTACTTCTGGTGATAAACAAAGAAGGGCGAGTGTCTCAAATTAACACCGGAAGAGGCGTGCCGATAGCGACGATTTGGCCGAGTGGCGCGCAGCGTATTTTTGCGGGAGCTAATTATAGCTACTTTGCAACCGCCGATCAACGCGTCAAACGAGTGCGGCTGTCGAGCACCGTAAGCAGCTCTTCGCCAGAAATAGGTGACACAACCGATTACCTAAAATATCCAGAGTATAATATTTGACTTCGTGGATATCACCTAGGATCAGATACTTTTGCATGGCTAGATTACAACGACAACGGGCGTAAGGCCAAGACTAATTCGTCGGCCGACGATCCTATAGCCACCACCACTATGGCGCCTCAGGCGGCAGATTGCGTTACGCAATTAGTGGCTGCGGGCATAATCGAAAAGTGCGTCATTAACGATGGCGATGGTTTCACCGACGGGGCCAGTTGCGTCGATGTCGATTGTCAGGCCCAACTGACGATATTTTGCAATGACGGGCAATGTTTTAGTTTGGTATTCACTAAGGCGGCGCTCGACGCGTTCGCGCGTCAGGTCGTCAGCTCGCCCGCCGTTTCGGGTGGCGCGGACATTATCCCAACGGCGCCACACTTCGCTGAGCGAAATATTAAGGACAATGACGGCGGCGAGGTCGTGACCGCTGGCGTGCAGGGCGTGCATAACGATGTCTTCTTCGCCAATCCAGCGACCTACTGATCCAAGAACGAGCGGTTTGCCAGCTAGTTTAGGATCGGTTAGATATGGCACTATTAGACGTCTAAATTCCTCAGTTGGCGCCAAAACTCCGCTCTCGGTAATTTTAGCGGCCTTTTTGATGGCCTGATCGGTGCTGTTTTTTGCGGCAGCTCTTACAATGTCGCCACTACTAATAAATTCGCCATCTAGCTCTTGAGCCAATGGCGTGCCAACGCTATCTTTACCAGCAAATTGAATGCCGAATATGTTGATACTTCGGCTGCTAAGCCAGCTTTTAATCGCAGAAATTTTAGGATCCATAATGATTAACTAGATTATACCATGTGCCCTATGCGTCAAATAACGAGCTGTCATAGTAATACTTATTACTGTGCTAGAATATGTTCAGCTATAAATTAACATCTACGGGGAGTGTCTTTTGGCAAAAAGTGACAATAAAACAGAAACTGAGTCATCAACGTGGCGGAACCTTGGGATTCTGTGGCGCTACACCGCTGGCAAACGATGGCTTATTGTTGCCTATACCGTAGTCGCTGTGGTGAGCGGCTTAACTGATGCCACAGAGCCGTACTTTACCGGCAAAATAGTAGCCTTTATTAGCCAGAATAGCCTAAGACTAGCTCTAGTCTATGTACTATGCGATCTTGGACTAAGAATCGTAGTTGCGATTACCAGCTATCTTAAGACTAAAGTTTATTTCACACTTAACCCGTATGTGCACATTGGGCTAGTAAAGCATCTGACGCGAGAAATATTTAAACTAGAACAGACAGAGGTTGACGAACGCGGCACGGGATATTATACCGAGCGGGTGGTTAACGATTGCGGCTCAATCTTCAGTGATGCGACTGATCTGATCGATGCTGTATTTGAGGTTGTGCCAAGATTATTTGTAATAGTTTTGGTGGCGATGATTAGCTGGCAGTTCTTCGTCTATTGGCTAATTGCACTAACCGCGTTAATTCTGTTTTCATCTCGTCGCAATGCTAGTTTTCGTAAGACCAAACGTCAACAACGACAGCTAAAAGACGAGAGCGTGGGCCTGCTAACAGAGATTATCCGCGGCTTTAGGGATGTGCGTCTTTTGAACGCTGGCACTGCAGCGAATAATCGTATAAGTAAAAAAGTAAATCAGGCGATTATGGCCAGTAATAGCATAACGGAGAGTCGCAGCAACCTTAATGTGCTATATTCGCTTTTTAGGGGTCTTTTATATACGGGTAATATTGCCCTGGGCATATTTTTAATTAGCCATGGCTGGCTGAGCGTCGCCAATATGCTTATTATTGTAATTTATTGGGGAAGGATTGCTTCAATTACAGGATGGGTCGCTGATATCGTGAATAGCGCCAGTAGCTTTAACGTGAGTTGCAATCGAATCTTTCAAATCATTGATGGTGAAAGCTACCAAAAAGAGGAGTTCGGCGTGGCCGATCTGCCTCGGCCGCGGGGTGAAATTAAGTTCGAGCATGTGAGCTTTAGCTATAGCAATTCGCCAAATCGTAAAGTATTAAATGATGTGGCATTCGACATTAAACCAAATACTAAAGTGGCTTTCGTTGGTCGTTCAGGCGCTGGCAAAACGACAATTGCTAATTTAATAACGCGCTTGTACCACAAAGGAAGCGGCGAGATCTATATTGATGATGCGCCAATTGATAGCCTAACTAAGGATGCGATTCGGGATAACATTACCGAGATTAGCCAGTCACCGTATATATTTAATTTTTCCGTGCGCGACAACCTGGAACTTGCCAAGCCTGACGCGACGCTCTCGGAAATTCGAGCCGCTTGCCAGGTAGCGCAAATTGATGATTATATTATGAATTTGCCCGATAAATATGACAGTGTCTTGGGCGAGAATGGCGTGGAGCTATCGGGCGGACAAAAACAACGAATTGCTATTGCGCGGGCGCTCCTCAGGGGTAGTAAGGTGATAATCTTTGATGAAGCAACGAGCGCCTTGGACAATGAAACGCAGGCTGCCATTAGCGAGGCGATCAATACTCTACAAGATAAAACTGTGATCATGATTGCTCACCGCCTGTCTACGATCGTGAATGCCGATATGATCTATATGCTAGATAACGGTGTTATTGCGGCCGCGGGGAACCACGATGAATTAATGAAATCCTGCAGGGCGTATCGGAATCTGTATAAAAGCGAAGAACTAACGGCCGAGGCTGGTTCGGCGCTGAGTTAGTCAAGGCCCTCGGCGGCTAGGCGTCGCCGAGGGTGGCGATTTGGGCTATAATAAAACAGTGTATCGGACAAATCTGAATTCCAAAGTAAAGAAAAGTCTTAAACCATCGGCAAATAAGCGCCACCACGCTAAGCGTATCTTGAGCGGACTACTTTTTGTGGGGGCTCTATTTGGCGCGGCGCTAATCGCATGGTACGTCAATAGCGTAGTTAGCAAAGATAAAATCAATAAGGGGCAGAGTAGCCGGCTGGCATCGACGGGTAAGGCGGAAGAAAGTCTAAAAGTGAATAATTTCTCGCTCGACATACCCTACTCTAAAACGATCGGCTTTGTCGGCGATTCGCTAACCTATGGCTGCTGCGCCAAAGCGACGCCAGCACCGACCGACGAAGTGAAAATGCTGGGCGAAGGTTACAAAGCAATTAACACTGGCCTCAATGGTTCGACAACGACTGATTGGCGAGATCATTTGTTGAGCGACGCCCTGACTAAATTTAAGGATAATAAAGTGGAAATCGTGCAGATTATGCTCGGCACAAATGACGTGGGGCAAAGGATACCAGCCGATGAGACGATTAGTAATCTCAGAAATATTACCGAGCGGCTGCGGGATGAAGCTGACGCTAAGGTAATAATTATTAACGAAGTGCCATTTACTAGTCATAACGATGATGTTAAAATGCGCGAGATTAACGCCCGCTTGCCCGAACTAGTGGATGGCAAAACGGTCTTTCTCGGCGACCGTGCGGCGTACGATTATTTTGCAAAGAACCAAAGCTTATTGGTCGAGGGGCTACATATGACCGAGCAAGGCTATAATGAGCTAGCGAAGCTGTGGCTAGCAGCATTTAAGCGAATTGTCGTTGAGCCGAAGAAAGTGCGCGTGGCGCTATCTGACGGTAAATTCTATAAGAATGACACAGCCAACCTGACCTTCACCGTAGACAAATCATCCGAATGGTGGGGCATTAGCGACTATGCGGGGCTCTTTATTGATGACAGCTTTGTGGTGGCAGACGGTAAGAATATCAAAATAGATGGCGATACGAATAGCGTTAAAGTGACTTTGTCCCCTGAATACCTACGAAATTTATCGAGTGGTGAGCATACGATAACCTTGCGCTATCTCGACGGCACCAAATTTAGCCAAAAATTTACGATTAAGGACTAGCTGGATAATTTAGCACTCTTGCATAGTGAGTGCTAACGCATTATAATAATACTTATGGCAGAGAAGCGGGACTATTATGATGTGCTAGGCGTCAGCAAGGACGCTTCACCTGATGAGATAAAAAAAGCTTTTCGCAAACTGGCGATGAAGTATCACCCCGATCGTAATCCGGGCGATAAGTCAGCGGAAGAGAAGTTTAAGGAAATAAATGAAGCCTACGAAGTCCTAAAGGATAGCGACAAGCGGCGCCGTTATGATCAATTTGGCCAAGCGGGCGTCGGTGGCAATGAGGGCGGTAACCCGTTCGGTGGCTTTAACGGTCAGAATATTCACTTTGATTTTGGCGGTGATAGCTTTGGCGATATGGGTGACCTGTTTAGCCAATTTTTTGGCGGCAGTGGTAGCAGCGGCGCGCGCTCGCGACGCCAGCGCCGTGGACGAGATATCGAACTTAGCCTGACAATAGATTTTAAGGAAGCAATTTTTGGCACCGAAAAGCCGATTAGTTACAGTGTGGATATTCAGTGTGACCGTTGTCACGGCGATGGCGCCGAGCCTGGACATAGCCAAAAGACTTGCCCGACGTGCCATGGCACAGGCCAAGTGGTTGAAACGGTGAGCAGTTTATTCGGGCCGATTCAACAGGCGGTAACTTGCCAAACCTGTGGTGGCGACGGTAAAGTGGCGGACGTCAAGTGTACTAAATGTGGCGGTCGGGGTGTGCTTCATACCCGTCAGACGCTGGATCTCAAGATTCCGGCGGGCGTAGATGAAGGTAGTGCCATTCGTCTGAACGGACGTGGTGATGCGATTCGTGATGGTCAGACGGGCGACCTGTTCGTGGATATTCATGTGCGACCAGATAAGAAGTTTACACGTGATGGTGATTTAATCCTTAGTGAAGAGCACGTTGACATGGCAGATGCGGCACTGGGCTGCGATCTGGATATTGATACAGTTGATGGCCCGCTAACAATCCGTATTCCAGCGGGCACACAGTCGGGTACAGACTTTAAGCTGTCTGGCCATGGTGCCCCGCGACGTGGTAGCCGTACGCGTGGTCCACAGATTGTGACGATCAAGGTTGACACGCCGACACGTCTCAATCGCGAGCAGCGCCGCTTATTGCAGCAGTTGAGAAACGCCTAGGAAAGTAGAAGAATCACTCATCATAATTTTGACCCTCTCCTTTAGGGGAGCGGATGGGTCAATGCCTCATCGGGTGAGGTAGCAGCACCCATCCCGTCTATGCTAATATACTAATTGAAGGAATTTAATGCGGAAGGGGTTAATATCCGCGGGGGCATGGTAGAGATGAAGCACGTGACTAATATTAAATATACAAAATACCTGTTGTCGTTAAGCATCGGGGCGTTTAGTGCGGTAGCAGTGGGGCTACTTAGTCTGAATTTAACTCCGCCGACTGATAATTCTCAGGCGGCAACTTCGACGTTTACTACTGGTCCAGCGACCATCTCTATCTCTACCTCCCCCGAGGCGGTCGCCTTTGGCGAGGTTAGCGGCGGTTCGGCAACGAAAACGCAGGCCGTCACCGTCACTAGTACCAGCGTCGCAGGTTATACAC
>Ga0256404_1006917_pt1 | contig 18338 bp, 14 predicted proteins | sample RumenRJG_01DNA_FD_185990 | JGI IMG/M metagenome (GOLD analysis project Ga0256404, IMG submission 185990) | Bovine rumen microbial communities from Lethbridge, Alberta, Canada - RJG_01 | ecosystem: Host-associated > Mammals > Digestive system > Stomach > Rumen | place: Canada: Alberta | collected...
TAAAACGAACTTGACGCCAAAGCATACCAGCAAATCTGCAACCACTTTTTCGGAGCGGAGAAGGACATCACGCTCATCCAGGAAATCAAAGACAAGGTTTCGCGTCCCTACCGGCCATTCCTTGCTATTGTTCTCCACGAGTCCGGTCACATTGAGGAAGGTACAGACCTTATGCGCAGTGTTGTGCCCACAGATCATGTTGAGCTGGTTTCCCATATGTATGCCGACATGCTAGCCAGCAACCGGTGCCACTTTGAAGAGTACTTCAAGTTCCTCCGTCATGTCAGGGAGGATCTTGGATATACAGATAACCCTATATGGCTGCAAAACGAGTATAGTATTGCTTCGCAGTTGCCAGATACCGAGAGTATGGTTGCCACATCAACAATCCTTCATCAGCGTTATCCGGAGCAAAAGAATTTTTACATTGCATCTCTATGCTCATTAACCAGGGCCAATGAACAGGAAAAAGTAAAAGAACTTGCCAAGGAGCTGAACAACTATGAATTCTCGCCTGAAAATACCATCTTTGTTTACCGACAGCTTGTATTATCTGGATTGTTTGAAGTAGCGATAGAGTTTCTTTATCAGCAAATACAGCAGAAACCCACCAATGAGGGCCTGAATATGGAGTTCCACAGGGCCTCGGTGGTGGCAGCGACGGCAAAGATTATCAATAAAGAATATGAAGAGGTTTTTGATGGCGCATACGTACAATACAGACATAATGGTCAGCAGAAATCTACAATCATCGATGCATCTAATCGTGATGCTTTCTTGATTGGTCTAAAGAAAGGAGAATCAACAGAGCAGAACGATTGGCGTGGTAATCTCGAGACCTATGAGGTCATCAGTATCCACAATAAATACCATCAACTTGTCGAGCGAATATATCAGGATATTGGAGAGAACAAGTTCAATTCCATACACGCCTTCCAGTTTACCGATGAAGAGATGCAAGGAGGCAATATTATTAACCTTCTTCAAGATATCACCGGACATGATTCGGATTGGCAGAGTCAGCAGCGTGAACGTGAGAGGAAATATAAAGAGAGTGAATACCCTTTTTCCATCTTTTTGAATGAGAATAGCCTTCTGGACGATATATACAACCACATGTTTGGAGACTTCAAATACTATAACTATCCCCGGAATCTCTTTGTTCAGTTATATGAAGATGAGCAGGTGTCGTTATTGGAATTGCAACCTGTATTTGATCTCCCGTCTGTAGTTTTAGCCTTCGAACTTCATCTTAAGTTTAACCTGGGTTTCGGGAAGTTCGTTGTTCCGGATTCTTTGGTCAAGGTGATTGAATGTTTTATTCAATGTGAACAGTATGGCATGGCGTCGGGAGTATACCAATCGGTTGCAGACCTGTTGGTCCCCCTTGATATACTAGAAGGTGACGGATGGTCCGTGACAAGGTTCAAAGCTTTGCTTTCTTGGATTAAAGACAGTGCAGAAATCATCCAGGTAACTGAACGCCTCAACCAGAGTCATGACGAACTTTTCAAGGAGTCCAGTTACATCACGGTGTTCTATGACTGCCTAAGTTTGGTAATGAAAGGGAAGAGACTACTCATCTCTGGAGATATGGCACTAATGAAGCTCTTTGTGAATAGGTGTCCCGTTGCAGATGTGAGTTATCTGGCATCTGTCAAGTTCCCTGAACAATACTCTGCAATCTGTCAGTTCTTCATGCAGGCAAATATCTATGGAGCGCCGCTTGAAGCAGATTACGTTCTTGCCGAGTATACAAAGCATAGTAGTGGAAAGAGTTCGACATTCAACCAGTGCAAAGAGAACTTTTGCTATAACAAGTCCCTCTTTCAAGTAGTTTTCTCGGTATGTCAAGGTATAATGGATGCCCCAATCGTGAATGCTGCAGATGAGTTAGTTGTTGAGGGCCTGTTGTCCGATACATTTTCCTCGGTTAATAGAGATATTGCATATATGATGTTGCAGACTTTTGTGCTTCAAACACGGTCTGAACATTTTAGGAGAATTATTGTTAGCACATTTAAATCAGTTTATCCATTGAGTTAATTATATATCAAATAGTTATGTCAATCTTCAAAGACAAAGTCCTTCTAATCAGTGGAGGCACAGGATCCTTCGGAAACGCTGTCCTGAAGCGTTTCCTCCGCACAGATATTGGTGAAATTCGCATCTTCTCCCGTGATGAGAAGAAGCAAGACGATATGCGCCACGAGTACCAGGCCAACTATCCGGATGTGGCACACAAGATTAAATTCTATATTGGAGATGTCCGAGACTTGGAATCTTGCCGTGCCGCTATGCCTGGTGTGAATTTCATTTTTCATGCGGCCGCCCTTAAGCAGGTGCCCAGTTGTGAGTTCTTCCCCATGCAGGCGGTCTATACCAACGTAATTGGAACAGACAATGTGCTGACTGCTGCTATTGAGGCTAAGGTTGAGGCCGTGATTTGCCTCTCTACCGACAAAGCTGCTTATCCAATCAACGCGATGGGTATCACCAAGGCCATCGAGGAAAAAGTCGCCGTGGCCAAATCCCGTCAGACCTCCACTACCAAAATCTGCTGCACCCGTTATGGTAATGTTATGTGCAGCCGCGGCTCCGTGATTCCGTTGTGGATCGACCAGATCCGCAGTGGCAACCCCATCACACTTACTGAGCCCAGCATGACTCGTTTCATCATGAGCCTGGATGAAGCTGTGGATCTTGTGCTGTTTGCATTCGAGAATGGCCAGAACGGAGATATCCTCGTTCAGAAAGCTCCCGCTTGCACAATCCAGACTCAGGCCGAGGCTGTCTGCGAACTCTTCGGCGGCAAGAAAGAAGATATCAAAGTGATTGGTATCCGCCATGGTGAGAAGATGTATGAGACGCTGCTCACCAAAGAGGAGTGCGCAAAGGCTGTTGATATGGGAGATTTCTACAGAGTGCCGGCCGATAACCGTGACCTTAACTATGACAAGTACTTCAAGGAGGGTGATGTGAAGCGTGCAACCATTGAGGAGTTCAACTCTAATAACACCAGAAGGCTGAACCTGGAAGAGACCAAAGAGAAGATTGCTGGGCTGGAGTATATCCAGAATGAGTTGAAGGGAATACCTAATGTAGCGAAGTAGTTTTAAGCTTCTTCTTGCCATTAAAAACTCACTATAGATTGGTCTTTTGCTCTGGCGCTATATGGAAAATATAACTGCGTATCTCAACAGAAAGATAATTGCTATCCTTGGTCAAGGCCTTTTAGAAAATGTCGTTGTTGACACTATTACAGTTAGTGAAATAGTTAACGACCGTCTCAATAAAGAGGGGCTTATCCTGGAGCTCAAAGTGATTGGAACAAATATTCCAGGCGTAAAGCATTACACTTACAGGATTGATCCACAGCAGGGGGAAGGTGGTCCAGGTCGCCAGCGTCATGTGCATATATTCTATGATGGAGAGCAGTTATTTGCAATGAATCTTGATGGTACTGCTCATGATGGTTATCACCAAGTCAAAATTCCAGATGATATCGTCTCCTTTCTTAAGGGGAAAGGCTTCACTCTTCCGGACAATAACATTATTGAGCTTAGGCATTTGAACAACAGTGGAGAGTTGATTTGCGAGAATAGCAATCCAGATGATATTGTCTTTACGGCTACCAGAACTATCTCCCGCATTCGGAGGATTACAATCTTTGAATCTAATGTGGAAAGCTATCAGGCGATATGGCAAGCAAAAGCGAGTCACAATTATCAGCATGTCAACAAATTAGCAGATATGCCTCAAGACCGGATTACCGAATTAGAGAGTGCATTAATTGGTCTACTTAAGAAGACGGGAAAGTACTGTAATGATGTGATAAGTATTCTAGATGGCACTGATAATCCCAGAAGCCTTTATGTGGCATGGGATATTGAATGATAGCTTTTTCTGAGTATTAATGTATAGGTAGTATATATAACTCTTTTGAGATGAATAGAGGTTCAGAGTGGCATAAGTGGGATTTGCACTTCCATACACCAGCGTCATACGACTATGGGGATTGTAGTGTTACCAATGAAGATATCATCAATGGCTTGTTGGCCAATGATGTGAGAGTTGTTGCCATTACTGACCATCATATCATAGAAGTTGATAGAATAAAAGAGTTGCAAAGGATTGCCGCTGGTCGCATTACTATCCTTCCCGGCATTGAATTCTTGTCCGAGGCAAGAGGTAAAGAACCGATTCATTTTATTGGCATTTTCCCTGAAGACACAGATATTGAAAATCTTTGGGGGCAGATAAAGTATAACACAAATATCAAGAAGATTTACACTGAAGGTTTATCACCTGATGCTGTATATAACGACTTGATAGAGACGTGTGAACTGATTCATAGCTTAGGCGGGCTAGTTACGATCCATGCAGGAAAGAAAACTAATAGCTTGGAAGCTATTCCTAATGACTATCCCCATTTTGAGGCTCAGAAGGATGACATCTCAAAACATGTTGACATATTCGATGTTGGTAGGGAGAAGGATATAGAAAGTTATAGGATGCATGTCTTCCCCGTTATCGGTAGAAAATTCCCCATGGTTATCTGCTCTGACAATCACAATATCCGAAATTATTCTGTCAAACAGAACTGCTGGATTAAGGGAATGCCCTGTTTCGCGGGTTTGAAGCAGATAGTTTTTGAGCCAGAGTTGAGAGTAAGAGTGCAAGCCTCTAATCCCGATAATAAACTTGGCAGACTTGTCATCTCGGAGGCTTTATTCGAAGATGCTAACGGTTTGTTTGGTAAGCAGACAATAAGTTTCAACGAAAACCTCAATTCCATCATTGGCGGAAAGTCCTCAGGAAAATCCCTATTACTTCACTCGATGGCCAATGCTATAGATGCGGCCCAAGTGGGGAGAATATCAGATGCCCTAAGGATTCCTCGGACTTACTTTGATGGGGACTTTAATCTGAAAGTCAGGTGGAAAGATGGTTATGAGAATGAACTTTCTTCAGATAACGAGGACAACCGCAAGATAACCTACATACCGCAGTTGTATATCAACTATTTGGCAGAGAAAGATAATGAGGAGGAACTGAACAGCCTTCTTATAAGCATTCTCAGACAAAATGCAAATTTCGCTTCTTTCTATTCAGACAAGCGAAAAGAGATAGACAATACTAACAATAGTATCCAAAATTTCTTCACAGATATGGTCGCCGAGCGAAAGAATGCATTGGAGGCTTTTTATAGTTTGAGAGAGTCTGGCCGTGTTGAAGATGTGAAGAAATCTATTGAGGAGTTGAAGAAAAAAATAGACGCAATAACAAAGGCCTCGTCTTTAACTCCAGATGAGCAGGCTCAGTATAAGAAATTTTTGGAATTTGAGGAAAACCAACAAAAATGGATTGAGTACTACAAGGCAATGATAGAGCTTATTGCGCGAGTTATAGCCACCGTAGATATGGGAATCAATTCCATCATTGGAGATAGTGGCGGCACAACTTACAGTAAGCTACAGTCTTTACTGGCCCCTTACCAGATTCCAGAGGATTTCAAGAAAGCGGTCAATACTTATGAGTTAAATCAGAAAGATCTGGTTATTCAGTTGAAAACTTCATTGGCTGGCTTGAACTATGAAGCAATAATAAAGGAATGCGAGCGGAAGCTAGACGAGGCGAGAGAGCGGATAAAGCCCATTCAAGGAAAGGTCGTTTCTCAGAAGGACCTTGAAGCCCTCAAAGTCAAGTTGCAGAGTGAGACCGGCCGTCTTGAAAAGTCTACATTCTTTGAAAAGAAATACAAAGAGTCCCTTAACAACTACAGGTCGTTACAACAGAAGATAAGTGGCGCATTGGTTCATTTGTACGCTTTGTACAAAGAGATAGTCGATACTGTAAATCAGAACTATTCAAATATTACCGACGAAATTAAACTAGTAGCTACCCTGGGCTATTCTAAGGAAGATTCCTTCTTCTATTCGATGGTGAATAAGAATAAACTCGCCGATGCGTCATATTTCTATACCCTTTATCCAAAAGATGCAATCCTGCTAAATATTGAGGAAATACCACATTTTTTCTCCAGTATCAGGAATTTGAAGGATGGTGTTCTGAACTTTAGTTTTGACGGAAAGACTCTTCAAACGATGCCTATGAACCAAGGATTTGAAGATGTAGAACAAGTGTTCAAGGTTCTTACAGAAGACCACCTAAAGTTGCATTTTGATATTCAGTACAAAAACGATCATCTGTTGCAGATGTCACCAGGAAAGAAAGGAACTGTTCTTCTGATATTATTCTTAGAGCTGAGTTCGGCTGAGTATCCGATATTCATTGACCAGCCAGAGGATAATTTAGATAATCGCACCATCTATGACTTGCTTTGCAAGATGATTCGAGAGAAAAAACAGAGCAGACAAATAATCATTGTATCTCACAATGCCAACCTTGTAGTTGCAACAGATAGCGAGAATGTGATTGTCGCCAATCAGTTAGGACAGTCTGCATCCAACAGGACCTTTGGAAGTAAGTTTGAATATGTCAATGGCCCTTTGGAATTATCTTTCGACAAGAGTGCCGATACATCACTGAGCGAACTACGGGCAAAGGGAATAAAGGAACATGTTTGCGATATACTTGAAGGAGGGCTGGAAGCTTTCCATAACAGGGAATCGAGATATAAGTAGGCATATTTGAGTTAAGTATTAAAACGGCTAACAAGGAAAGTGTTCCCCTGAAGAGTCTCACAAACAGGTAAAAATTGAAAACAACAAGTAACATCTAATCCCATGTTCACAGCTCAAGTTTACACCGTCCAGATACTCTGCCTTAGCGGCATGATGGATGAGATGCATCTGGCGCAAGAGGTAATAAGAAAGTGGAACCAGGAGAATGCCCGAAGCGAGGGCAAACTCTTTCTGGAAATCCCCGAGGCCTCCACTCCCGGCGATGCCGATGTCATAATAGGCATTGTTGGCAATTACATTGATAATGCAAAGGCCGATGTCATCGAAGCGAGCGTGAAGGCCGGGAAGAAGGTACTCCTTTTCTTCAGCGAGTTTCAGGATCCGGAGAATACAATGGATAGTGAACTAAGAATAGTTGAGGCTTTCCGCGAGAGTTCACTAGAACAATGTGTCTGTGTGGCTTATAACAACAATAGCATGTTCAAGGAAACCCTACTCTTGGAACTTTCAAAACGGAAACTGTTCTAAGGCAATTGTAAGTAATAAGCATATATTTTTAAAACTTTGGTAAAAATGATTAACGTTGGAATTATTGGCTGTGGCTTCGTAGGTGGAGCCTTGAAGAACTGGTTGGAACATAACAATCCAGAGTGTAAACTTTTTATAAGCGATCCTCCTAAGGGTTACCACGATGACTTGAGCAAGATCGATATTGCTTTCCTTCAAATTCACGTTCCCACGGAAGATGATGGTACACAAGACCTTACGCTGATGAAGGAACTCATCACCAACTTGCCTAATGTCCCTGTATTTGTTCGCACTACCATTCTTCCTGGTACTAGCGAGATGCTCTCCAAGGAGACCGGCCATCAGGTTTGCTACATGCCGGAATTCCTCACTGAACGCACGTTTATCGAGGACTTTAATAAGCAAACGATGGTATTCACCGGAGCACAGGAACTACTCACTAAGATCTTTGTTGGTAAGAAGTTTACTGTGATGACTCCGTTGGAGGCAGAACTTACCAAGTATATGCACAATGTCTTTGGTGCCTATAAAGTTACCTACTTTAATGCTTGCCGCGAGTATTGCGAACAGATGGGTGCAGACTGGCGCAAGGTACATACTGGAATCCTTCTCTCTGGATATATCAACGACACCCACACCTACGTCCCTGGTCCTGACGGCAAGTTCGGTTATGGTGGCAAGTGCTTCCCCAAGGATGTCAACGCCTTTGCCAAGATGACCGAAGGTACGCCTCTGGGAACCCTGCTGGAGCATCTCCACGAGTTGAATGTCCATTTCCGTGGGGTTGAGGAGCATATATAGAAAGCATATCTATGTTATTTACTAAATGTATCCGTGTTGTTTCTATTTTTTTGTTATGTGCCTGCTCAAGCGAGGAATATCTAATAAAACCTAAAGATTATTATAATTTGGGGACAAATTCGACGGATGTCTATAAAAAAGATAGTAGTTTGATATATCCTCATCGAAAGATCATATCAGATCCGGAGAACGAGAGTTTGGCTCATGGTTCTCGTTTTATAGTTTCAAATAGAAATTTGTATTTTTCCTATTATTCGGGTAGAACAACAACTGTCGAAAACATTGAAGGCACAGATATAAAGGTATGTATTGCTCGTTATTTGCTTGACTTAAATATAGTAGAAGATAGAAGAGTTGTCCTATCTAAATCTGACTCTACCAGTAACGGATTTATTCAGTCTTCATATTATTCTCCTTATGATCCTGCTTTAATAATGATTTGTGATACTATAAGAGTATGGATGATATTGTCACCAACCTATAATGGTAAAGATGCTGATAGAACTATAGGGTTTAGGGATATTTCGGTTAAAGGTTTAAAGTTGAGTCCTTCAGTACATACTTGTTATATTAACTATTTTGTTAATGGGGAGTCATTTTTAGATTCATTTAGCATGGATAACCTTGCTAAATTTGCTAACCGAATAAGGGGAAGAACTATTGAGAATAGGAATATGGGCGCTTATCCAGTATTGAATGGAGTTAAGTGGTATAACGATGAACTCTATACGGTTTTGTCTTTCGTCACGTCAGTAGGAAATAATAGTTTGTCGCCCTGTATATTAAAATCTAGGGATCAGGGCCTCACATGGAATTATGTGTGTTCAGTTGGTGAACAATATGATTTATCGCGTTTTTGGGAAGTCGATTGGGCCATAATACAAGACAAAATATTTATTGTATCCAGATCTGTTGATTCTTTCTCTGCACCATGTTTCGTGTATGATATTTTGAGCGATAGATTTATTAAAGAAACAGTTCTAGTCAATGGTGAGGTGGATGATAGTAGGCCATGCGTCTTTACAAGAGATAGTTTTGTATATGTTGTGGTAAATGCGCACCCGCGTTATAAGGATGTTCTTAGAACACGTATAAGATTATTAAAACTTGATCGTGATCTCCGGATAATTAATCAACGTGACCTTCTGTTTCCTGATGGATGTAGTTACTTTTCGGTTAAAGAAATCAACGATAGGGTTGTCATGGTTTATAGTGAAGATTATCGTCGTAGAATATTAGCATCTAAAGGAGATATTGCTATTACAGACATTACGGATATTGTAGAACAATTATGATTATAAGAAATATGAAAATCATCGGAGTTATTCCCGCTCGTTACGAGAGTTCTCGTTTCCAGGGCAAGCCTTTGGCAGACATCTGTGGCAAACCTATGATATGGTGGGTATATCAGCACGCCTCACAGGTGAAGTATTTCAACGAGTTGTATGTCGCTACCGACGACCAGCGTATCTATGATGCTTGCGCCCAGTACGACATGAAGTGTATCATGACCTCTACCAGTCACCGTACCGGCACTGACCGTATAGGTGAGGTGGCAGAGAAAATCCCGGCAGACCTGTATGTGAACATTCAAGGCGACGAGCCTCTGATGGAGCCGGAGGTGATGGAGAAAGCCATCATGCCGTTCTTTAACAATCCCGAACTTCAGGTGTCTAACCTGATGACCAAGATTACTGACCCTGTTGACGTGGTGAACTTCACCGTGCCTAAGGTAATCACCAACAAGGAAGGGATTGGTATCTATCTGACCCGCTCTACAGCTCCTTATCCCAAGGGCAGTATCAACTACAACTACTACAAACAGGTTTGTGTGTATGGCTTCACCCCTGCAGCCCTAAAGTTCTACTGTGATTATGGTAAGAAGTATGGCAAAGCGAAGATTGAGGCCATTGAAGATATTGAGATTTTGCGTTTCATCGAGAACGGTTACAAAGTGCAGTATATCGAGGTGGACAGCGAGACAGTGGCTGTGGACACCCCTAACGACCTGAAGAAAGTTAACGAAATCATGTCAGCCAAGCTGAACAAGTAAAGAATACTATGCAAATACTTGACTGTACGTTGAGGGATGGTGGTTACTACACCAACTGGGACTTCAACGCGAACACTGTGGATGCCTACATCAAAGCGATGAACGGGCTCCCGATTGACTATCTGGAACTGGGATACCGGAATAACCCACTGAAAGAGTATAACGGAAAGTTTGGATATTGCCCGCTTTCCGTGCTGAAACATATCCGCGAGAACTCCAAGCAAAAACTGGCCGTGATGCTCAATGAAAAGAGCACTAAGCCGGAAGACTTGGAGCATCTTATTGGCCCGCTGAAAGGAGTGGTGGATATGATACGTATGGCGGTTGACCCTAAGAATCTGGACAGGGCTGCTATACTGGCAGAGAAAGTGAAGGAGTATGGCTTTGAGGTTGCCTTCAACGTGATGTATATGTCCAAGTGGGACCAGTATGAGGGCCTGTTTGAGAAACTGCCCAAACTAAATGGGGTAGTGAAGATCTTTAATATGGTGGATTCCTATGGCAGTGTGTCGCCTGAAGAGGTTAAAGCTATCGTCGCCAACCTGAAGAAGTATTTGACCTGTCAGATTGGTTTCCACGGACATAACAACCTTCAGTTGGGACTTATCAATACGCTTACAGCCATAGAGTGCGGTGTAGATAGTGTGGATGCTACCATCCTGGGTATGGGACGTGGAGCAGGCAACCTGAATATGGAATTGCTGCTTACTTATCTAAACAAGCACGAAGGACTGAAAGTGAACTTCAATGAGCTGGGTGATGCCATTCAAGCATTTATGCCGCTCTATGAAAAATACCGCTGGGGTACCAGCCTGCCGTATATGATTTCCGGAGCCAACTCCTTCCCGCAGAAGGAAGTGATGGATTGGGTATGCAACCGTGTGTACTCTTTCAACAGCATTGTTCGCGCCCTTGACAACCGCAAGGACAAGAAGGAGGACAATGCGAAGTATCCTGTTCTTGAAGTCACCAAGAAGTTTAAGCAGGTGCTTGTGATTGGTGGTGGAAACACTGTGGTAGAACACATTGATGCTATTCACGAATATCTTGACAAGAACCCTGATACGGCTATTGTGCTTTCAACAGCCCGTCACGCCAAGTTGTTCTTTGACCGCAAAGATCCTGTTTTTTATTGTTTGGTTGGTAATGAAGGACATCGCTTGACGGCTAATGTGGGCAAGGTCAAGTATGCGGGAACGTGCATTCTGCCTCCATATCCTCGTACAATGGGTACTGAAGTGCCAGAGTATGCAGAAACTTCCACATATGAGTTAAAAGAGATAACCTTTATTGATGAGTACAAGGATTCTGTGACCACTATTGCTATCCAGTTGGGACTGAACTTGACGGATGGTGAAGTGTATTTGGTAGGCTATGACGGTTATCCTGGCAGTGTGCTTTCTGAGAAAGAAGTATCGCTTACCCACGAGAACAACGAGATTTTTTCAGGCTATGCCAAGGCTCGTGGTTCTCAGATGAAATCACTCACTCCGTCAATTTACAGAACGCTTGATATAGTTTCGATATATCAATTGTTAGGTTGAGGATATGACGGAGAAAAAGAAGACACCAGTAAGGATTGCTTGGATGGATTGGGCAAAGGTAATAGGTATTATACTCGTTGTCTATGCTCATGTTCCTAATGCGCCATTATCAAGCATCGTGTTCTTATTCCACATGCCTTTTTTCTTTATGATTTCAGGGTGGTTATATAAAACACGCCCTTTTAAAGAAGAATGGAGGAGGACTTGCAGGTGTTTGATTCTGCCATATTTAATCTATAATGCTGTACTCCTAATAATTACCCCCCCTATTCGACTATAAATCAATAATTTATGTATTGATAGGTGACCAGGCACTATTACCGGGGCATTTTAGATCTATGTGGTTTTTGGTTTCACTCATGATAATGCGTTTAGTGAGTAGCCTTTTACCACGGCACATGATTCCTGCATCTGTATTATTCTTTATCGTCGCCATTGTTTTAAAACACATCGGGGTATTCAATGATGAACGGGATATATTTCAATTGCAATCTACGACGCTCTGTTATCAGTACTTTGTGTTTGGTTATCTGTTGCGGAATAAACTATCAATTTATGTGTTTAAAAAACTGCCAAAATGCTATATACTGATACTATCAATAGTGGGTACTATTGCCCTTTTGTTTCTTGGTGCGAAATATGTCGGGAGTGTTAATCTATTCAGAGGAAAGACAGGGCACAATCTGCCAATGTTGTTAATTGTTTCATATGGCGTATCGATATTACTTCTTAAATTCTTTGAATTGACTCTAAATTACTCAAGTAGGATTATACAGAAGCTTTCGACGGGAACATTGTTCATAGTATGTACTCACCAAACTGCCATTTTGCTATTTGTACATTTTCTCAATACACAGAACAGAATAGTGCCTGCTTTGATAACTCTGTTAATTATACTGATATCATATTGTTTCATTCTTTTATTAGACAAATCTTTCCCCTTGCTATTAGGCAAGAACAAACCAATCAATAAATGAAAGTAGTAACCTTTGGAGAGATTATGGTTCGCTTAGGGGCTCCGGATTATCTGAAGCTCATACAGGCAAACCGTTTTGATGTGAGTTATGCCGGTGCAGAGGCCAATGTGGCTGTATCGCTGGCTAACTATGGTATTGAAACCGACTATATCACCTGTCTGCCCAACAATCCAATTGCAGAGCGTTGCATCATGGATTTGCGAGGGCATAAGGTGGGCGTTGATCATATCCAGCGCACGGGTAAGCGAATGGGAATCCTTTATCTGGAAACTGGCAGTAATGCACGCCCTTCTAAGGTTTACTACGACCGCGAAGACAGTTCCATTGCAACAGTAGAGCCAGGTTCTATTAATTGGAAGGAAATACTGAATGGTGCAGACTGGTTCCATTGGACAGGAATCACTCCCGCATTATCAGCCAATGCCGCAGCTGAATGCTTGAAAGCCATCAAGACCGCTAATGAACTTGGTGTAACAGTGAGTTGCGACATTAACTTCCGTGGCAATCTATGGAAGTATGGCAAGACAGCTGCTGAAGTGATGCCTGAGATGGTGGCTGGTTCAGACATCATTCTTGGCAATGAAGAGGACTGTGAGAAGGTGTTTGGTATTAAGCCCAAAGATTTCGATGCTTCCAAGACCAATGGTAATATTGACCAGAACAGTTTCCTGAACGTATGCCAGCAGATGATGGAGAGGTTTCCTCGTTGCAAGAAGATGGTGGTAACACTGCGTGGGGCCATTAATGCAAACCATAATACCTGGGGTGGCGTACTTTACAATGGGAAAGATTTGATAGAATCTTGTCGTTATGATATTACGGACATTGTGGATAGAGTAGGCGGAGGTGATTCCTTTATGGGCGGTCTCATCTTTGGCCTACTCCGTTATAAGGATGACCGAAAGACATTGGAATTTGCTACTGCTTCTAGTTGTTTAAAGCACACACTAAAAGGAGATTATAATTGGGTTACTATTCAGGAGGTGGAAAACCTAATGAATGGTGATGTAAGTGGTAGAGTTAAAAGATAAATATGCACATGAAGTATTTAGGAACTGAAATGAAGGGCTTTCCTCCAGGTATTGACTGGTCTTTAGTTTTACATAGGGTAGCTATTGAAGAAGAGTGTGGCATCCAGTATACAAAAGAACAATTTGTTAGTTCTTTTGCTCATACACACTATATTTTCGATTTTGATGTAAGAGATAATTCAAAAATATTGTTTTTTGAGTCGTTCAATGGACGGAAAAACTTTGTTGAATATGTGAAGACCCTGAAAGAGATTGTATTATCAGATGTCATCATAGAGTCTAAAGGTAAAAGGACGATAGATATATTTCGGGGGCTTAAGTATTTCTTTTATTATTACCCTTCATGGAGAAGGGTTGTAAAAAAAGCGGAACTAGGGAGTATCTTTGAAAAAAGGGCATTATACTACATAGTCAATATACATAGGTTCTATATTGAACTTGACAATGCGATAAAAGCTCATAATATTGATTTGAAAAAATATAATTTGTTTGTCACATTTTATGATTCAATGCCTAAGGATGCTTTCTTTGTCCAACTTATGCACCATTTTGGAGTTAAAACCGCGACATTGCAACATGGGGCTTTTACCGCAAGGCGAAATAATCAATTGGTTAATAGTGGAGTTGAACTAAGAACTATAAACAGCGATTGTTTTTTGTGCTGGAACAAATTTACAGTTGATGAGGCTGTTAAAGAAGGTTTTGATGCTCAAAAATGCTACATTACGGGGATTATTGGTTTCGCAAAAGATAAAGAGAGGATTATCAGTAATGACCCATTCAATGATACATTTGGCGTTGTAATTGGTCATCCTACATTTGAAACAGAGAATAAGATTTTAATAGAAAGCGCTAATATATTAGCAAAGAAAACAGGGAAATCATTTTATTTAAAACTACATCCCAATTATTCAGAATCTTATTTCGATACGCTAGTTGACAAGAAGTATTATAAGGGGACTATAAAAAAAGGAATTCCTATGATAGAATATGCCAATAGCGTGGAGTTCTCAATTGTGGGAGCATCTACTGTTTTTGTTGAACTTGTATATTTGGGCCATAAAGTTTTAAGATATTCGTCTGGGGACATTGTGGACAAGTGGAGAGATATTAAAGTGGGCAATTATTATTCAATTCCAGAAAAAGTGATAGATGCATATGAGTCATTGAATAATAAGGAAAATGGGAAAGAATTATTTGATTATTTGTGTACAGTAGAAAATGTAAGAGCGTCGTATAAAAACATTCTCAATCAACTTGGTGCGTAAATGGGATTAAAAGCATTAAATATTTTTAAGAAAAGTAGCCTTATTCGGGATACTTTTATATATACACTTACTGATGCTTTTGGTAAAGCGTTGGGTTTTATAATATTACCCTTCTTATCTTATTATCTTACACCGGATGATTTGGGTCTTGCAACTAACTTCTCTGTCCTAACAAGTATCACGGTATTGTTAGCCGGTTCCGTGATGGTAAATGCGCTTCCATATTTCTTTTATGATCAGAGCAAGGAAGAAAGACGTTCTTTTATATCCAATCTACTTATACTTTGCTCTGTTATATGCTTGTTCCTCCTAGCTACGTTCTTTGTGTTCCGAAATGTTGCAATTAATTACTTAAAGCTAGAGTTTGAAGTAATACTATTGGCTATTCCTGTAACTTTGGCTCAGTTGATTCAAAATGCTAACTTGGTATTATTCCGCCTTGAAGAAAAGCCGAAATTGTTTGCTATTTACCAAGTCACATATATTGTTCTCCATATCATTCTTATGGTTGTTATGGTGATAGTGTTAAGGCTTGGTGGATATGGTAGAATATATGCTGATATAGTGGCATTTATGGTTATGGCTGTTTTTCATATGTACAGACTTATAAAGGAAGGATATATAGAAATACATATTAACTTTAAATATATTAAGGAGCTTTTGAAATTCGGGGTCCCTTTATTACCTCATTCTCTTTCTTTTTGGCTTAAAGGTGGTGCTGATAAGATAATAATTACAAATTTCTGTGGACTCTACCAAAATGGATTGTATTCTATGGCACTTACAATGAATTCTATCTATAATCTTGTTAGTAACGCTTTGATGAATGCCTATGTCCCAAGTTTGCAGAAGAGACTGTCTTGCTTGACCCAAGAAAATGAAAAATCAGAAAAGCGAAGTATAATAAAGCAGAATTATTTAATAATAGTAGTATTTTCAATAATAGCAGTTTTGGCAGTTGTTGGTGCTTGGATTATACTAAATTACCTTGTAGAAGAAAAGTATAAGGAATCCTTCAAATTTGTACCTCTTTTGATTTTAGGGCAATGGATTTATTGTATATACAATATGTCTATCCAATACATATATAAAGAAAAAAAGACATTAATACTTGGTGCGATTACTTTTACCGGTAGTTTAATTCAAGTATTATTAACATGGTTGTTTGTTCGTTATTGGGGGGTCATGGGTGTCGCATATGCGGCAGTAATAGGTTCTCTGCTTATAAGCTTGGGTATATTCGTTTATAGTAACAAAGTTTTTCAGATGCCATGGTTTTCTGTATTTTCAAAACAGGGTGGTTTAAAGGAGAATTAATACTTTAGTAAAGGTTGTCTTATTTGTCATGGAGAGAACTGAAAAAATACTTATTCTTTGTGGTCATTATGCAGATGGAAAATACTCTAACTCTATCTGCGTAAAAAACATTGCAGAGAGTTTTGTCCATTCTGGTCATAATGTCAGTGTCGTTGCCTGGGGAGATGATTCGAAGGCAGGTACTACTTTTTTGAATGGTGTAGAGGTCGTCTATATAAAAGAACCTCGGTTTCAGAAGGTAGTAGAGTGTTTCTCAACGAAGGGAACCTTTTTTAGAATACTGTTTAAGATTATTTATATCATCAGATATTTCTTGGTACTCCCATTTTATCCAAATAATTCACCGGCAACATCCAAGAGATTTCTCAGAGAAGCAGAGCAACTGATAAAAGAACGTGAGATAAATACAGTGCTGGCAACATATACACCCTACGATGGTATTTGGGCAGGGATAAAACTGAAAAAGCAATATAGTGATAGAATCTCATTTGTGACCTATCACTTAGACCTTATGAGTTCGCCCGACAACTCTGGAATTGTGAGGACATTCAAAATATGGAAAAATAAAAGAGCTTTTGAGAAAGAGCTTAAATATGCTGACAAGGTGCTGCTACCAGAATCAGCGAGCGTTGAATCATATCCGAAGATAAAGATAGTTGGTTTCCCCTTGTTTACATGCGAAACAACAGAGGGGAATACATCGTTTTTATACCCATCAGATTGTATTAACTTGGCATACATTGGTTCACTGTCAACAGAAAACCGCGACCCATCAATGGCTATTAAGATATTAAAGGAAGTCAATAAAGATTCAAAGGTAAAAGTCATATTTCATATCTGGGGCTTTATGGGTGATAAAAAATGCATGGATGCCATTAACGGCTCTCCCTATGTGGAGTATCACGGAATTGTTAATAATGACGAAGTAAGATCGTTACTATCCAAGAGTGATTTTTTAGTGAATATTTCCAACAAATCTACCTATAAGATGATCCCAAGCAAAATCTTCCAGTATTTCGCTATAGGAAAGCCTGTTATAGACTTTATAAATAATCAAGAAGATGTGTCGGTTCAATTCTTTGAAAAATATCCAGGGACTTTATTGATAAAGGAGTATAATACGGACATAGCAGCAGCAGCAAAACAGTTGTTGCTGTTTGTGGAAACTTTTAAGGAAAAGAAAATTAATTCGGTAGAAGATATATTCGAGAAATACAAACCAGAGACGATTTGTAGAACGATTATTGATTGAATGGCAAACATAGTGGAGACAAATAACAATACATATAAATGGGATAGGAAAATCAGTTTTTATGTGATTTTCTATTTTATCGCGAGTTCTTGTAATATGGCAATTAAAAACATATTACCTATACCTGAGTCATTGTGGGGTATTCTTAGTATGTTGTGGGGGCTAGGAATCTTGTTTTTTATGTTTAAATCACTGAAGGAGGTTTTGAGGAGAAATGCCCAATTATTCTTTAATTCATATTTGATATTTGGAGCAATATATATTGTTAGCATTGTATTAACAACGGTTAGAGGAGAACCCTTACAAACTTTACTGCGAGATTCATTGTTTCTAAATTTTGCATGGTGGATTCCGGTAGGTGTGTTTTCTTGCTCTGTCAAGGATAAGAGTATATTAAAGGAAACGATGTTTAGAGGATCTTTTATTATAAGTGCAGTTCTCTTAGTTTATTTCTATTTAGGAAGAGTAACTGTATCTTTGGAAGATGCTAACATGTATAGTATGACATTTGGTTTTGCTTTTATACTTCCAATTATATTACATGTAAGTCGCTTGTTTGAGAGATTTAATATATGGCTATTGTTTTTTGTCTTTATAGAGGTTTTAACCTTACTTATTTTTGCTAACAGAGGCGTTGTGCTTTCGCTCGCTTTTTATACCATTTGTAAGATAGTTTCATTCAGTAAAAAAGGTGTTGCATCGTTTTTCTTAGTATTATTATTGGCTGTCGGAGGTGTAATTATAGCTTCCGGTAACTTTTTGAGTTCTCTCAACAACTTACTTGATGCAAATGATATGCAAAGTCGGACGCTAAGTATGTTGGCCGATGATAATCTTGCGGATGATTCTGGACGTTCAGAGATTTGGGCTATTTGTTTCGATATGATAATGGATAAGCCCATACTGGGTTGGGGATTAGG
>Ga0256404_1006918_pt1 | contig 18336 bp, 14 predicted proteins | sample RumenRJG_01DNA_FD_185990 | JGI IMG/M metagenome (GOLD analysis project Ga0256404, IMG submission 185990) | Bovine rumen microbial communities from Lethbridge, Alberta, Canada - RJG_01 | ecosystem: Host-associated > Mammals > Digestive system > Stomach > Rumen | place: Canada: Alberta | collected...
AGCAGGACACTGGTGCCTTGTCCGAACGGTTAGGTAACGGTCTGCAAAACCGTTCAAGGCGGTTCGACTCCGCCAGGCACCTCAGAGGAGCAGTGATAATCTTATCACTGCTTTTTTGTTTTTCTTTCGTCTTCAACTTTGTCTTCTTTTGCTTCCAACACATTTTTTCTAAGGAAACATTTGGAGTCTATCGTTTTTTTAGCTATTTTTGCAATGAGCATACGATGATTCATTCATCGCCACTCGCCCACCCTTTATGTTCACTTAAAGCCCTACACTATGAATCTCAACGACCAATACATCATCACCATCAACCGCCAGTTCGGAACAGGCGGACACGAAATCGGCGCAGAGCTGGCAAGGCGCCTGAATGTCAAGTTCATTGACAAGCAGATACTGAAAGCCGTCGCCCAGAAATTCAACCTCACCGAAGAGGAAGCCGTCAGCCTGGAGAAGAAAAGGCCTTCCTGGTGGGAAGACTTCACCAAGTTCTATCAGAACTTCGTCAGCATCAGCGAATACACACCAACCACCAACGACATCACCTCCCGGCAACTCTTCTACGCACAGGCCAAGGCGATGAGAGAAGTAGCCGAGCAGGAGTCGTGCGTCATCGTGGGGCGCTGCGGCTTCCATGTCTTCAAGGATCATCCCAACAAGCTCAGCATCTTCCTTCACGCCCCCATGCCGCAGCGTGTGGAGAGAATCATGAAACTCTATCATGTCGATGAGCACAAAGCCCGCATACTCATCGAGGACAACGACTACACGCGCGAGCTCTACACCAAGACCTATACCGGCTGCGAGCGCTACGATGCCCGCAACTACGATCTCAGTCTCGACATAAGCGGATATGGCGTCAACGGCGCCGTTGAGTTCCTGCTCGGCTTCATCGGCCATCACTAAAGACAAGCGGGGAAGAGGCACTTAAAAAAGTTAAAAAAAAGAAACCGTCTTACCGCTATTCCACATTCTTTTTGTATTTTTGCAATACAGAATAGCAATTGCACAAGCTAATACACATTTACATATTTAATTTGTAGCGAATATGATTATTTATTCTAAGGAAGTTGACAACATGTGCGTTGTCAAAAAGGGTGCCTACCACGGCCCAGCTCCAATCCCCGAAGAGGGTAAGTGGATTCAGGCCAAGGAAATCAAAGACATTTCTGGCTATACCCACGGTGTGGGTTGGTGTGCACCTCAGCAGGGTGCCTGCAAACTCTCTCTGAACATCAAAGAGGGTGTCATCGTAGAGTGCCTCATCGAGACAATCGGTTGCACCGGTATGACTCACTCTGCAGCTATGGCTTCTGAGATCCTGCCGGGCAAGACCATCCTGGAGGCTCTGAATACCGACTTGGTTTGCGACGCCATCAACACCGCCATGCGCGAGCTGTTCCTGCAGATCGTCTACGGCCGCTCACAGAGCGCATTCTCTGAGAACGGACTCGCTGTAGGCGCCGGTCTTGAGGACCTGGGCAAAGGCCTCCGCTCTCAGACTGGTACACTCTATGGCACCATGGCAAAGGGCACACGCTACCTCGAGCTCACCGAGGGCTACATCACCAAGATGTTCCTCGACAAGGACGACCTTGTTTGTGGCTATGAGTATGTACACCTGGGCAAGATGATGGAAGCCATCAAGAACGGCATGGACGCCAACGAGGCTGTCAAGAAGTTCACAGGACGCTACGGCCGCACGACTGCCGACCAGGGCATTGTTAAATCTATCGACCCACGTAAAGAATAAGGAGGAACCACAGTATGATTAGAAAAGTTCAATACGAAAGCCAGGAGCGTCGTGAGGCACAGGTCAACGCTGCCCTCCAGGCCAATGGCATCAAGAACCTCGAAGAGGCAAACGAAATTTGCGACAAGCTGGGCATCGATCCTTATCAGATTTGCGAGGACACACAGCGCATCTGCTTTGAGAATGCAAAATGGGCTTACGTTGCCGGTGCTGCTATCGCTATCAAGAAGGGCTGCAAGAGTGCTGCTGAGTGCGCCGAGGCCATCGGTATCGGTCTGCAGGCTTTCTGCATCCCCGGAAGTGTGGCTGACGACCGTAAGGTAGGTCTGGGTCATGGTAATCTGGCAGCCCGTCTGCTCCGTGAAGAGACCGAGTGCTTCGCCTTCCTGGCCGGCCACGAGTCTTTCGCAGCTGCTGAGGGTGCCATCAAGATTGCTGAGATGGCAAACAAAGTACGTAAAAAACCGCTGCGCGTGATTCTGAACGGTCTGGGCAAAGACGCCGCACAGATCATCAGCCGTGTCAATGGCTTCACATACGTCAAGACTAAGTTTGACTACTACACAAGCAAGCTGAACATTGTCGAGGAGATTCCTTACGGTAACAATCCTGCCCGTCTGAAGGTAAAGTGCTATGGCGCTGACGATGTCCGCGAAGGCGTTGCCATCCTCTGGCACGAGAATGTGGATGTCTCCATCACTGGTAACTCCACCAACCCGACACGTTTCCAGCACCCAGTTGCCGGTACATATAAGAAGGAGCGCATAGCCGCTGGCAAGCCTTACTTCTCTGTTGCTTCCGGTGGTGGTACGGGCCGTACGCTGCACCCGGACAACATGGCTGCAGGTCCTGCTTCTTATGGTATGACCGACACCATGGGTCGTATGCACAGCGACGCTCAGTTCGCAGGTTCTTCTTCTGTACCTGCTCACGTTGAGATGATGGGCTATCTGGGCATGGGCAACAACCCAATGGTGGGTGCTACCGTAGCTGTAGCCGTACAGACCGACCTGCTTCTGAACAAGAAGTAAAACACACTTTGCCGCCTGCTTCTCGGTGTAGAAGCAGAAGGACAAAACGATAATATAAGTCCTATTCCGACGAAAATCGGGATAGGACTTTTCTATAACGAAACTTTATTTATTCAAAAATCACTTAATATTTTTGCCAGTTTTCAAAAATATTCTTACCTTTGTACGCTACTTGGATATACATCAAGTGTCTCTCAAAAGGCACTTTTTTCGTATGTAATCAATCAAGGTATTAGTTTGTTTATTCAAAGGTCAAATATTACATCATGCGTCAACTTAAGATTCAAAAAAGCATCACCAACCGTTCCAGTGAAGCATTGGACAAATACTTGGTAGAGATTGGTCGTGTCCCAATGATTTCCGTAGATGAAGAAATAGAGCTCGCTCAGGCTATTCGTCGCGGAGGACGTGAAGGAGAACGCGCGAAGGACAAATTGGTTAAAGCCAACCTGCGCTTCGTGGTGTCTGTCGCCAAACAATATCAGCACCAAGGTTTGGGCCTCACTGACTTGATCGATGAGGGCAACATCGGACTGGTGAAAGCCGCTGAAAAGTTTGACGAGACTCGTGGCTTTAAGTTCATCTCCTACGCCGTGTGGTGGATCCGCCAGAGCATCCTGCAGGCCATCGCCGAGCAAAGCCGTATCGTGCGCCTGCCGCTCAACCAGGTAGGTGCGCTGTCAAAAATCAACTCCGAGATTTCAAAGTTTGAGCAGAAAAACCAGCGCCGCCCCTCCGTGCAGGAGCTGTCCAATCTGACCAACATCGAGGAGGCTAAGATCGACCAGACCATCAAGGCCGACAACCACCACATGAGCATCGACGCTCCTTTCCAGGAGGACGACGACAACAGTATGGCTGACGTGCTCGCCTCAGGCGATGACAGCCGTACCGACAAGCAGGTCGACTACGAGAGCATGGCGAAAGAGCTCGACGTGGTGCTCCGCAATGTGCTGAAAGATCGCGAGATCACCATCGTGCGCGAATGCTTCGGCATCGGGTGTCACGAAAAGGGGTTGGAGGAGATCGGCGATCAGCTAGGACTGACCCGAGAGCGCGTGCGCCAGATCCGCGAGAAGAGCATTGTCAAGCTGCGTGAAAGTGGCTATGCCAAACTCCTTATTAAATATTTAGGCTAAACCCATTTCGTGAGGGAAAATGGGCGATGAAGAGGGCAGTGTTGACGGTTACGGCGGCACTGCACTTTTCGTTTTTATCCCACAGCTCCATCCCGTACATTCTCTTTGATATGAAGGAAAGTCATTCTGTCATCTTATGCTTAGGGTCCAATGCCGACCAGGAAGCGAATATCCAACGGGCACAGCAACTGCTCCGCACCGAATATACGTCGATAGCCTTCACCCCTTCCATTTGGACAGAACCGATTGGCGTCGTATCCCCGCCCTACCTCAACTGTCTGGCCACGATGACCATCGAGGACAGTCTTTCGAGTCTGCATGATAAGACCAAAGCCATAGAGCGGCTGATGCATTCAAGCAGAGAGGAACGAAGAGACAACATCGTCAGAATAGACATCGACATCCTGAGCTTCGACCGAAAGCATTACCATGAAGACGATTGGAGCCGGGACTATGTCAAACAACTGATTGAAGACCTCCCCACCCCACTACACCTGGGTTAATATTTATATGGTTTAGGAACCACATCTTATTTAATATATACATTCCATCAAAAATGGTTCAGGAATATCAGATACGCGTACAACCGCAAATCGCATACAACGAGCAAAGCCTTACCGCTTTCCTCTCAAAGGAGAAAGGATTCGACAGCCGCACGATCAACAGCGTCAGAATACTACGGCGCAGCATCGATGCACGGCAACGGCAGGTCATGGTCAACCTCAAAGTGAGAGTATATATCAACGAACTGCCACAAGACGAAGAATACCAGCGGGTGGAATACCCCGATGTGTCCGACGCTCCCCAGGTGATCGTCGTGGGAGCCGGCCCCGGCGGGCTGTTCGCTGCCCTGCACCTGATCGAGTTGGGCTATCGTCCCGTGATCGTGGAGCGCGGCAAGGATGTCAGAGAGCGCAAGAAAGACATGGCAGCCATCACGCGCAACCAGTGCGTAGACCCCGAGAGCAACTATTGCTTTGGCGAAGGCGGCGCCGGAGCTTACTCCGACGGAAAACTCTACACGCGCAGCAAGAAGCGCGGCAGCGTGGAGAAAATCCTCAACGTCTTCTGCCAGCACGGGGCCTCCACATCCATTCTGTGCGATGCACATCCCCATATCGGCACGGACAAGTTGCCACGAGTCATTGAGAACATGAGGAAACAAATCCTGCAATCGGGCGGACGGGTTTACTTCAACACTAAAATGACCGGGCTGCTCATTGCTAACGAGCAGGTGGTGGGCATTCGTGCGGTGAACCATATCGACGACAAAGAGATGGAGCTCCACGGCCCCGTCATTTTAGCTACCGGTCACAGTGCGCGCGACGTATACCGCTACCTCCATGACCAGCATATAGAGATAGCAGCCAAGGGCATTGCTGTGGGCGTGAGACTGGAGCATCCCGCCGAGCTGATCGACCAGATACAATACCACAGTCGCAACGGCCGCGGCAAGTATCTTCCTGCTGCCGAGTACTCGTTTGTCACGCAGGTGGAAGGCCGTGGCGTCTACTCGTTCTGCATGTGCCCGGGCGGCTTCGTCATTCCGGCGGCAACAGGTCCCGAGCAGATCGTTGTCAACGGCATGTCGCCGAGCAACCGCGGCACACGCTGGTCAAACAGCGGCATGGTCGTGGAGGTTCATCCCGAGGACATCGCCGGGATAGAGCGTGGCGACACCGCAGCGGCAGACAACGGCCACACTGATGCGGCGCAAGGAGTGGACCCGCTCTGCATGATGCACTTTCAAGAGCGGTTGGAAAAAGACTGCTGGCAGCAAGGCAACAGAAAGCAGACAGCTCCGGCTCAGCGCATGGCCGACTTTGTCAATGGTCACCTGAGCTACGATCTCCCCGACAGCAGCTACGCTCCCGGACTTGTCAGCAGCCCGCTCCATTTCTGGATGCCTTCGTTCATTGCCCATCGTCTGCAAGAGGGCTTCAAAGTCTTTGGTCGTCAGCGCCACGGCTTCCTTACCAATGAAGCCACACTCATCGCCACAGAGACCCGCACGTCCAGTCCTGTCCGCATCCTCCGCGACGACCTCACCCTCCAGCATATCCGCCTTCACGGTCTCTTCCCCTGTGGCGAGGGTGCTGGCTATGCCGGCGGCATCGTCTCCGCCGCCATCGACGGTGAGCGATGCGCCGAGATGGCTGCGCAATACCTGCAACAATAATCAAATTAGTCTTTTATTCACAACATCCATAAAAAAAGGCCGACACAATTGTGTCGGCCTTTTTTTATGGATATTAACGCAACCTCCTTAAGCAAGGAGGCAAACGATTGATTTAGCTTTCTGTCTTACTGCTTCAATATGGCTTCCAACTCCTTTGTCTTAGGATCGTTGGCGCCATAGACAGAGTAGTAGCACTGATACAGAGGATAAGCCCAGTTAGCCTTCTCACGGTTAGGATCCAGCTCCTTAGCCTTGTCGAGGTATCCCATGGACTCTTTGTAGAGAGCCAGCTGCTGAGCGCGGTCGCCATTGATGGCAGAAGCCATAGCGTTCATCGAGAAGCCCAGGTAGGTATACACCACAGGGTTGGTCTGATCGATGGAAACAGCCTTTTTGAAAGCCTCCACGCATCCCTTCCAATCAGGATTTGACGCTGTGGAGTTGCGGTTCATCAGAGCCTGGCCTTTCAGAGCCCATGCAGTGAAGTCGTTAGGATTCTTGGCAATCTTAGCCTCAACAAGAGCGTCGAACTCCTTTGTCATGCCCATGAGGCTGTAGAAGTTGCTGAGCTGTCCGAAGATCATCTCATTGTCAGGCTCCTTCTCGTACATAGCAGCCAGCTTCTGAACATAAGCCACAGAGTCAGCCTTTGTCTTCAGATTGCGCTGAGCCATAGCCAGTTTGAAAGCCTGAGCCTGCTTTGCGACAGAAGTGTCCTGAGTGGCGATGTCGGCATACTTCTCAGCGAGATCATATTTCTTTGCCTGATTAGCATACTGAGCGGTATAGTAAGCGACCTGTCCCAGGAACTGCTTCTCCTGCTCCTTTGTAGACTGGAAGAAAGGCAGGTTGTCAGAATCGAGGAATGAACCCCAATACTTCAGCACATTGTCCTGATCGTTGAGCTGAGCATAGTAGTTGCCGGCAGTGACGAGCTGCATACGGGCATTGGCGACCAGCGGAGTCAACGCTCCGGTGAAACGTGGCTTCACCTTGCCCTTCTCGTTGGGCTCAGCGTCATACTTGAAGCACTCCAGAGCATTCTGAGTGGCATCGTAAGCTGCCTGATAGAAACCCAGTGTGTCGTAAGGCTCCACCTTCTGCTTGGTAATCTGAGCCTGCATGTTGGCAGCCTGGATTGCATTCTCCTTGTCGAACTTCTGCAAAGCCAGACGTGTCAGATGCTCATAGGCCTTAGCTTTCTCGCCAGAGTTAGCCAGCTGACCGAGGCTGGACTTCACCAGCTCCACAGCCTTGGCATAGTCTTTCTCCTTTGTGATAGCTTTCAAGGCATCGCTATCACCGGCGAACGCAGCCGAGGCGCCCAGCACCAACATGGCTGCAATCATCATTTTCTTCATAGACGTTAAGATAAAATTATACGGTTGTTATCTATTATTACTTTTTAAGCCTGAGTCTCGGGATCGTCAGGTGTCGTCGTATCTTCTGCCGGAGCTTCAGCCGCCGACTGCTCTCCCACTGTCGACTCGTCGAACTGCTCGTTCTTCTCAAGCATCTTCTGATGGCTTTCTTCCTCTACGGTGGCCTCCAGCTCAGAGCTCATCACCTTGCAGACACTGGCGATGATGTCGTTCTTCTTGGCGAGGTTGATCAGACGCACGCCCTGGGTAGCACGACCCATGACACGCACTTCCTTCACAGCCAGTCGGATGACGATGCCACTCTTGTTGATGATCATCAGATCGTTATCATCTGTAACATTCTTGATAGCCACCAAGCGACCGGTCTTCTCTGTGACCGCCATGGTCTTGACACCCTTACCGCCACGGTTGGTCTTACGGTAGTCTTCCACCATCGAGCGCTTGCCGTAGCCGTTCTCACTGACGACCATCACTGTCTCAGACTCGGCGTCGTTGACAACGACCATACCGACCACAGCATCGTCGCCCTCATCGAGACGCATACCACGCACACCGGTAGACACACGGCCCATGCAACGCACATCGTTCTCGTCGAAGCGGACAGCCTTACCATTGCGGTCGGCCATGATCAGTTCGTTATGTCCATTGGTCAGACGCACGTCGACCACCTCATCACCGTCGAGGATGTTGATAGCCTGCACACCATTGGCACGCGGACGTGAGTATTCCTTCAGAGAAGTCTTCTTGACGATACCATTCTTCGTGGCAAAGACGACATAGTGACTGTTGACGAAGTCTTCATCCTCCAAGCCGCGTCCACGGAGACGCAGGGAAACGTTGACAGCATCATCAGAATCGATGTTGAGCAGATTCTGAATGGCACGTCCCTTCGACGTCTTGTCGCCCTCAGGAATATCGTAGCAGTGGAGCCAGTAGCAGCGGCCCTTCTTTGTGAAGAAGAGCATCGTCTGGTGCATCGTGGCGGGATAGATATACTCAGTGAAGTCCTTTTCACGCGTATGGGCTCCCTTTGAGCCGACACCACCGCGCGCCTGCTCACGGAAATCGCTCAGCGGCGTGCGCTTGATATAGCCGAGGTGGCTCACCGTGATCACCACAGGATCATTGGGATAGAAGTCCTCAGCGTTGAACTCATGCTCGTCGGGTATGATCTGTGTACGGCGGTCATCACCGTATTTCTCCTTCACCTCATTGAGATCGTCTTTCATCACCTTCTTGCAAAGCTCAGGATCATCGAGAATAGACTGCAAATAAGTAATCTGCTTCTCCAGTTCCTCATATTCAGCGTGTAACTGATCCATTCTCAGTCCGGTGAGCTGAGAGAGTCTCATGTCCACGATGGCCTTGCTCTGGAGATTGTCGAGGTTGAAGCGCTTCTCCAAATTGGTCTGAGCCTCCGCCGGTGTCTTGCTGCCACGAATGATATGCACCACCTCGTCGATATTGTCGCAGGCAATGATCAATCCTTCGAGGATATGAGCACGCTCCTTGGCTTTGTTCAGATCGAACTGAGTGCGGCGGATTGTCACCTCATGACGGTGATCCACGAAATAGCGGATACACTCTTTCAGCGAGAGCAACTTCGGGCGAAGCTGCAGATGGTCGTGCTTGCTCGGCACCAGCGCAATGCAGTTCACAGCGAAAGAGCTCTGCAGTGCCGTCATCTTGAAGAGTTTGTTGAGGATGACCTTGGCGTTGGCATCTTTCTTCACGTCGACAACGATACGCATGCCCTGACGGCCGGTCTCATCATTGACATTGGAGATACCCTCCAACTTGCCTTCCTTCACAAGGTCAGCGATATACTCGATGAGCTGCTGCTTGTTGACACCATAAGGAATCTCCGTGACCACAATGCGGTCGTGGCTGTCATCGCTCTCGATCTCAGCCTTGGCACGCATGATGATACGTCCCTTACCCGTCTCATAGGCTTCTTTGACGCCCTTGAGACCATAGATATAAGCACCTGTGGGGAAGTCAGGAGCGGGGATATACTTCATCAGTCCATCGGTGTCGATGTCGGGATTGTCGATATAAGCGCAGCAGCCATTAATCACCTCGCTCAGGTTGTGAGTAGGGATATTGGTAGCCATACCCACGGCAATACCGTTACCGCCGTTGACCAGCAGGTTGGGCACCTTGGTAGGCATCACGGAAGGCTCCTGGAGCGTATCGTCGAAGTTGTTGACCATATCGACGGTATTCTTCTCGATGTCGTCCATGATATGCTCGCCCATCTTCGAGAGCCGGCACTCGGTATAACGCATGGCAGCGGGAGAGTCACCGTCAACACTACCGAAGTTACCCTGTCCGTCAACAAGCGGATAGCGCATGTTCCAGTCCTGTCCCATACGCACCAGGGCGCCATAGACAGAGCTGTCGCCATGAGGATGGTACTTACCCAGTACCTCACCCACGACACGCGCACATTTCTTGTAAGGTTTATCACTCGTGTTGCCCAGACCCAGCATACCATAGAGGATACGCCGGTGCACCGGCTTGAATCCGTCTCTGACATCCGGAAGGGCACGGGCCACGATCACTGACATAGAGTAGTCGATATAGGAGGATTTCATCTCCTCTTCTATATTGATCTTCATGATGCGGTCCTGGTCAATTGTCCGATTCTCGTCCATGTTATCTTTTTGTTGTTTAAATTCCGTTTAACGGCCTTTATTTGCGTTCTAAGCCGTTTGGATGATTTTTCAAGGTGTAAAGTTACAAGTTTTTTCCCATACGGCAAAACATTTAAAACGAAAATAAAGCATGTTTTTCCAAGGTTCTGCGTTTTGCCACGATTCAGCAGTTCTTTTGCCTTGTTGAACTGATTCTTTGAACTGATACCACAATAAATAGAATAAGGTGTCCGTTATGAGGATATGATGAAATCTGTAAGAAACAGCGGGCTCATAGCCGCATTGCTTGGCATGTTGACCGTCATGGTGACGGCAGCATGCGCCAACGACGATGACTTTGTGACATCGCCCGCCCATCGTGTGGCATTCTCCGCTGACACCATCCGCTTTGACACGCTCTTTGCCAATGTGCCCTCCATGACACAGTCGGTCTGGGTATACAATCACTCCAACGAAAACATTCGGTTTCAAAACGTGAGCACCGGTAAGACAGCTGGCTTCCGCGTGAATGTCGACGGCATATACCTGGGGGCAGAGAACAACTACCAAAGCAGCGATATAGAGTTGAGAAAAGGCGACAGCCTCAGGGTGTTTGTGGAGCTGACAGCCCCCCGAGCCTCGTCTGACTCTCCCACGCTGACCGAGGACGACCTCGTCTTCACCTTAGGAGAGGGCGTCGAGCAGAAAATCCATCTCAACGCCTATACTTGGAATGCGCTCATGGCTCGCAACATGGTCGTAAGCCATGACACGACCCTCGACTCACAAGGGCGCCCTCTGGTCATCTACGGAGGCATCAGAGTGGACAGTGCCGCCACGCTGAAGATAGCCGCCGGACAAACGCTCTACTTCCATGGCGATGCCGGACTGGATGTCTACGGCACGCTCATCGCTCAAGGCAATGACCATCAGCCCATCACGCTGCGCGGCGACCGCCTCGACCGGATGTTTGACTATCTGCCCTACGACCGCGTGCCCGGACAATGGAAAGGAGTGCACCTCCACACATCGTCGTATGGCAACCAACTTAGCTATACCGACATTCATAGTACCTTTGACGGCGTGGTCGTCGACTCGTCGGATGTCAACAAGCAGAAACTGACGGCTTCGCAGACGACCATCCACAACTGCCAGGGCACAGGACTGAAAACGACGAACAGCAACATAGTGCTGAGCAACACACAGATCACCAACACATTAGGCGACTGCGTTGAAGTAGATGGTGGGGCCGTTGAGATCAACAACAGCACGTTGGCGCAGTTCTATCCCTTTGACGGAAACCGCGGATATGCCCTGCACTTCAGTGCAAACCACCCACTCACTAAGCTGAATGTCACAAACTCTTTGATTACAGGTTACGCCGATGACCTGATCAGTGGCGAGCGTCCGGAAAATAAGGAGCAGCCGTTTAACTTCAACTTTGAGGACTGCGTGCTGCGTACACCGAAGCCCACGACGGCAGACAGCGTATATTTCAAGAACATCATCTACGAAGATGTCAAAGACACAACAAAATATGGTGAAAAAAACTTTGTGAAGATCGACGCTGACAAGCAGTACTACGATTTCCATCTTAGCAAAAATTCCGCTGCCGTGGACAAGGCCAACGCAAAGACAGCCCGGCCTGTCGACCGCGACGGAGTGAAAAGAGACGAACTGCCGGACATCGGGGCCTATGAATACCGAAAAGAAAATGGCAGGTAGATCATTTCTATTATAAATTGGCCCGACGATTAGCCAAATAAAAAATAACCAAAACTCAATACAACAGCAACTATGGAACACATCAATATCCAGATCAACATTGACGTCTGCTCCAAGCAGGAGTTGACAACCGAAGAGCAGCAGTTGGCCGACCGAGCCCTGCAAGCCTCGTACCACTCGTTTGCGCCATACAGCCATTTCCATGTTGGCGCAGCCGTACTCTTGGAGAATGGCATCACCGTCATCGGTGCCAACCAGGAGAACGCGGCCTTCCCCTCAGGTCTCTGCGGTGAGCGCGCCTGCATCTTCTCTGCCCAGTCGCAATATCCCGACCAGCCCATCCGCATCCTTGCCATTGCTGCGAGAAACGGAGAACAGCAGACCGAAGAGCCTGTAACACCCTGCGGATCGTGCCGGCAAGTAATCCTGCAGATGGAGCAGCGCTATCACAAGCCTGTGGAAATCCTGCTTTGCGGAAAAGAGAAGTATTATCGGGTCAGCAGCATCCACGATTTGCTGCCTCTGTCCTTCGATCAGTTATAACGATAGCTGAGCATCAGCTTCGCCTGCTGAGCATCAGTCTTCGTATTCTGTGGTGTCTTCGATACCTGCCTCTTTGAGCGCTTCCTTGCGTTCGCGGCAGGTACCGCACTTGCCGCAGTGCTTTTCGCCGCCTTTGTAGCAGCTCCACGTCTCACTGTAGTCAATGCCCAGTGCCTTGCCATGACGTGCGATGTCAGCCTTCGAGATGTTGGTGTAAGGAGCCCAAATCTCCACACCCACATACGTTCCGGCTTTCGCTGCATGAGAGAAAGCCTCGACAAACTCCGGACGGCAGTCGGGGTAGATAGTATGATCGCCGCTGTGATTGGCCATCATCACATATTTGAGCTGATGGCTCTCTGCTATGCCCACGGCAATGCTGAGCATGATGCCATTGCGGAAAGGCACCACCGTCGACTTCATATTCTCTTCGTCGTAGTTGCCTTCCGGGATAGCGTCAGCACCCTCAAGCAGACTCGACTTGAAATACTTGGGCATGAAGTCCAAGGGAATGGTGATATGGGGAATCCCCAACCGCTTGCAATGCATTTCCGCGAAAGGTATCTCGCGCGCATTGTGGTTGCTGCCATAGTCAAAGGAAATGCCAAGGGCGATGCGGTCCTTGAACTCATAAAGCATCGTGATGGAATCCATGCCACCACTGACAATAATCACTGAATCTTTCATCTGTCTTTTTCTGATTGATTAACCGAACAGCGTCCTGAGCGCTCCTTCTACCTTGCGCACAGGATGGAGTTCAATCTTATATTTCTTAGTGTCTATATTCTTCATGTTATAGGCCGGCACGATGATGTGCTGGAAACCCAGTTTCTCTGCTTCTGCGATCCGCTGCTCCAATCGCGCCACCGGACGCACCTCGCCACTGAGGCCCACTTCACCACACATGCACCATCCCTGCTCTATCGGTGTGTCGACATTGCTGGAGAGCACGGCGGCTATCACACTCAGGTCCATGGCCATGTCCGTCACCCGCAAGCCTCCGGCAATATTCAAGAACACGTCTTTTTGCATCAGCTTGAAGCCGACACGCTTCTCCAAGACAGCCAAGAGCATGTTGAGACGACGCTGGTCAAAACCCGTCGCCGAGCGCTGGGGCGTGCCGTATGCAGCAGTAGACACCAAGGCCTGAGTCTCCACTAAGAAAGGACGAACGCCCTCTATGGCCGACGTAATCGCCACACCGGACAATCCGTCATGCTCTTCGGCGATCAACAGCTCTGAAGGATTGGACACCTGGCGGAGCCCGTCCTGCCGCATCTCGTAGATACCCATCTCGGAAGTACTGCCAAAACGGTTCTTCGTGCTGCGCAACATACGGTAGAGATAGTGCTGGTCGCCTTCGAACTGTATCACCGTGTCCACGATATGTTCCAGGATCTTTGGTCCGGCCAGCGTCCCCTCCTTATTAATATGTCCGATCAGTATCACCGGCACCCCGCTCGACTTGGCAAAGCGCAGCAGGGCCGCGGCACACTCCCTCACCTGCGAGATGCTGCCGGGCGAAGAGTCCACGCTTTCCGTGGCAATGGTCTGCACGGAATCGATCACGACAATGTCCGGTGCCACATCCTGGATGTGCTTGAAGATCTTCTCCAACGAGGTCTCGCAAAGCACTAACAGCGACTCGGGGAACGTCGGTGACAGACGCTCGGCCCTCATCTTGATCTGATGAGCGCTTTCCTCTCCACTGACATAGAGGATTTTCTTCTCCGGCATCTTCAAGAGAGTCTGCAAGGTCAGCGTAGACTTGCCGATGCCCGGCTCACCACCCAACAGCGTGATGCTGCCCGGCACGAGTCCGCCACCCAGCACACGGTTGAGTTCCGCGTCGTGCATGTCTATGCGTGGCTCATCCTGCAAGGGAATATCACGCAAACGGACGGGTACGGCACTCTGCCGGCTGAACGGCGATTGCCGCGTCTGCTTGACGCTCAACGCCGCATTGCGGGCTGCCGACGAGCCCGTCTCTCCTGCTACCTTTATCTCCTTGAACGACTGCCACTCACCACACTGCGGACACTTGCCCAGCCACTTCACCGACTCGTAGCCACAGTTGCTGCAGACATACATTGTTTTATCTTTGGCCATATATGCTTCTGATTATGATTGCAAAAGTAGCATTTTTTTTTGTGTTTACAAAATATTTCGTACCTTTGCATAGTCATGAGAAAATATCAATATCTTCTGTTCTCTTTGCTTTCCATCGCCTTTTTGGCCTCTTGTGGAAAGTCATATAAAGAGCAGCAACGTCTCAACCGCGAACAGCAGATCGAAGCTGCCCGCCAGGACTCTGCGGCTCTCAAGATAGCCACAGTGCCCACGATGGACTGCCTGCCTCTTTTCATCGCTGCCGAGGACAGCCTGTTTCAGAAAGCGGGCGTAGACGTGAGACTGAAACGCTACGGCAGTCAGACCGACGGCGACACCCTGCTTCGCAGCAAGAGAGCAGAAGGCATTGTCACGGATCTCGTCAAAGCCGAGCGCCTGCGCCGACAAGGCATTGCGCTGAACTTTGTGACCGCTACCAACGCCTCATGGCAACTGATCAGCAACCGCATCGCACGCGTGACCGAGTTGAAGCAGCTCTCCGACAAAATGGTGGCCATCGCCCCCTACTCCGCCACCCAGCTGTTGGCCGACTTGGCCATAGACAGCGGACACCCCAAGGAAACGGTCTATCGTATAGAGATCAACGATGTCAACATCAGATTGAAGATGATTCTCAACAATGAGATAGACGCGGCCTTGCTCCCGGAGCCTCAAGCCACGTTGGCACGTCTCTTTCAAAACCCCGTGCTGATGGACAGCCGGGACAAAAACCTGCGGCTGGGCGTGATCGCCTTCCGACAGAAAGTCATGGACAACAAGGATCGACGACAACAGGTCAAGAAGTTTCTGCAAGTCTACGACGCTACCGTGGACTCCATCAACAAACACGGCGTGAAGCACTACGGAAAGATCATCTGCAAATATATGGGAGTGGACATGCGCACCGTCAATGCCCTACCTAAGATGACCTATCATCATGCCGCCGCGCCACGGCAGAGAGATGTAGCACGCGGGGCAAGGTTTACACCGTAAATATTATAGGCTTATGGATGAAAATGCACAAGAGGAAACTGCTGTCAAAAGCAGAGATCAACTCATCATATTAGGACGGAAACTGGAGAAAGACTGTAATGTGGGCGAGACCTTGCGCCTGCTCAATCAACTGTTGGAGTCTCAAGACGCGTCCTGGATACGTGAGCGGCTGGACGACATCACGGACAACTACCACCGTATGTCGGACTTCTATCTGCAAGGCTACGAAGATCCTCAGCGCCAGCAGTTCTACAAGCAGTTGTCGGCACAGTTGGAAGGCATCATCCGTGATCTGATACTGGAGAATCTAAAGAAAGAATATCCCTATCTCAAATATCTCAATCCACAACGACAGATTCCGGCCGTCGACGATATGCGTCAGCGACTGGAAAGCTATGTCACCGACATGGCCATGGCTTCGCTGTCCGCGCTCAACGGCTCCAACAACAGTCTGACCGACATCCATAAGCGCCATGCCGGCAACTTGCGATCATTCTTCAACCTCACTGTAGCCTCTCCTCAGTGGCGCCACGAATATGCCGTGAGTTTCGAGGAGCTGTTGCTCTCGCCGGCTATCGACTCTGCCGACGCGCAGTTATTGGTATCTGCCGTAACGCTCGCCTGTCTCTTGATAGCAGACGCAGAGAAAATACTGACGCTCATCCACGTCTTCCAGAAAAGCCAGGACGAGCGAGTCAAGCAGCGCGCCTTTGTCGGATGGGTGTTCGCGCTCTCCAACGGGTCATACCAGCTATATGATACTGTACGTTACGCCGTGAAAGATGTCTTGTCCGACAACAGCGTGAAGAGCGCATTGCTCGACATGCAGATGCAAGTGGTCTATTGCCACTATGCCGAAAGGGACAACGACGAGTTGCGCAAGAATATCATGCCCAACATCATCAAAAGCCACGACTGGCAGATGATGAATATGGGCTCCACGCCAACCGATGAAAGTTCTCTGGAAGAGATCCTTCATCCCGACGAGGCCGACAAGCGTATGGAAAGCCTTGAGAAGAGCATCAACAAGATGAACGACATGCGCAAGCAAGGCATGGACATCTACTTTGGCGGATTCTCACAGATGAAGCGGTTCGCCTTCTTCAACCAACTCTATAACTGGCTGATACCCTATACACCGACTCATCCCGACTTGACCATGCTGCCGGAAGAGCTTCGCAATTCTGGATTTTTGGACAAGTTGTTTAAAGAGGGCCCCTTCTGTGACTCTGACAAATACAGTTTTTCCATCGCCCTCTCATCTGTTTATCAGCGTCTGCCGCCGGAGGTGAGAAAAGTGTTGCTGAGCGGCGAGGTGAGTCTGAACATGCCCGATGAGAGTGAGGAACCTTGGCGCCACTCGGCCTATATCCGCCGGATGTATCTTCAGGACCTCTATCGCTTCTTCAAGCTCTGCGATCAGCGTCATCCCTTCTTCAATGCTTTTGGCTATGCCCACCCGATCATGTTCTTCACAAAAGACATGATCAGCGCGGAGATGCGCCAACAGCTTCCGGCACTGATTAGCTTTCTGCTGAAGAAAAAGCTCTGGGATTCGCTCCAGTCGATAGTCGCGTGCTTCGCCTCTTCTGACGAGAACAAGACTGACGGACAAGATGTTGAGGTTGAGAAAAGCCTGAAACTGGCCTCAGCAGCCTTGCGTATGCACGATTCCGACTACGCTTCAGCGGCTGATGATCTGAAAGAACTGTGCAAGATGGAGCCGGAAAGCGAGTCGCTGCTCCGCCAATATTCCTTAGCCGTATTTAAATCGGGACGCTTTGAGGAAGCCTCAGAAATATACAAGACCCTGACGCAACGCTATCCTCAAAAACTGTCCTATGCTTTGGGCCTTGCCATCTCACTGATCTACTGTGGTAAGGCTGACGAGGCCGTCTCTGTGCTCTATAAGTTAGATTACGAACATCCCGACGACACAGAGGTACAGCGTACTTTGGCTTGGGGACTTTTGTGGATGGACCGGACAGAGGAAGCTCAGAAGATCTATAAGGGCCTTTGCTCCGGCGACAAAGCTCTTCCCGATGACACGCTCAACGCTGCTTACTGCTTCTGGTTCCAAGGCCAGCGGATGGAAGCCCGGGAAATGCTCCGCAAATACATCGGGCTGAGCAAGTTGGAGAAAGGCGTAAGCGCATCTGCCTTCCTTTTAGAGAAGTTCCATTCTGATCAAAACATCTTTGAGCACTACAGGATTGACGACACTGCACAAAAGATCATGGCAGACGTCGACTGAGGATCTTCACTCCGCCACCACGACATTTTCCTGATTGCCTATCGTCAGACGCATGAGATCGTAATAAGAACCATTGTAGATATTCAAGTCTACATGGCCGTTAATACCTGGCAGTTTACCCACATCGGTATGCTGCCAGAATTTCCACTTACCCTGATATTCCACCTTGTCGACATAGTAGTGCGCAATCCAATAAGGGTAGTCGTCAAAGACAGGAGCGCTCAGATAGGCGTCCTTGAATTTGTAATAAGTATAGATGATCGGCTTCACACCATATTTATTCTCTACGATATGAAGCCACGTAAGGATATCTGTTTGGAAATCCTCCACACTCTCGTTCTTCGGCTTATGCTCCACGTCGAGCACCGGAGGCAAATCGCCATCCAACAAATGCACTTTGCTCAGGAAATAATTGGCCTGTGAGCGGGCTGAGGAGTTGTTGCTCCAAAAGTGATAAACGCCTCTGATAAAGCCATATTCCCGTGCTTGATAGAAGTTCTCATCGAAGTTGGGATCAATGCGCGAGGATCCCTCTGTGGATTTGATGATGATGAAACGAATAGGACAACCGTCGACCATCGCATTGGAGCGT
>Ga0256404_1006919_pt1 | contig 18336 bp, 33 predicted proteins | sample RumenRJG_01DNA_FD_185990 | JGI IMG/M metagenome (GOLD analysis project Ga0256404, IMG submission 185990) | Bovine rumen microbial communities from Lethbridge, Alberta, Canada - RJG_01 | ecosystem: Host-associated > Mammals > Digestive system > Stomach > Rumen | place: Canada: Alberta | collected...
CCAAGGAAATTATCTCCAAGAAGATAGAAATCATCTTCCCATGTAATTATTGAATTGAAATTTTTAATAATAGTATTGTTCATTTCATAAATATTTTTAAAACCGCGGGGTTCATAAATAAAAGATTTATTATGATTTAGATGGAGATCTGATGAAAAATAAATCATTAAAATGGTTCTCCTTTATGTATTATTTATTTTCCTTGCTTTTGTAACGATAAATTGTATGAAACCCTTCGTCGAGAGAAGGTTCAATAAACTGAGAAAACATGCGGCGGATGACCGCTCTAGGAACATAAGCGCGGGTTCCTTTTCGTTTTTCATTTCTTTCAAGGCAGGTTTCTAAATCTTCATCAATCCAAATTAAATTAGCATGTTCATATCCAGTAATATGCTGAAGTAACCATATTCTAGCTCTTGGGGTAAGAGAAGTCTGATCAACATAAACAGTTTTATTTGCGGCAAGCGCTTCATTAATCTGATTCCAAAAAATTTCAAGAACTTCATCTTCATGAGAAAAATAATCTTCTTCAGGTTTTACAATAGAAAATCTAATAGCATCACGAGAAATAATTACTGAATTATTATTTTTAATTTTATTTTTAAGAAAAGTAGATTTTCCGCATCCAGGCACTCCGCACATTAAATATAAATTAGCCATGTTTATTCTCCTTTTGAAGTAAATAATCAATAATTTCAACCATATTATTCATTTGTTTTGAAATTTTTTCCGCAGAATCTAATAAATTTTGATTATGGTCAGAATGAATACTAATTTGAACTAGAAGATCGTGATATAATTTATGATTGTCTTCTTTTAAATTTTTTACTTTTTCAACATTTAACATTAAATAACACCTTCTTTTTTTAAGTTACCACGAAAAATGCGATAGGGAATTTTTCGATTGCCATTCTCATCAAAGTTATTATATTTCATTTCAAGTTGAAAATCTTCATAGTTATAATCACTATGCATAGAACGTACTTCTGCGTGATTCCATTCTTTACCACAATAAATGCAATATAATTTTTTTAAATGTCCGGCTTCCCGATAATGCCCCGCCTTTCGACCAATGGGAACTCCTTCTTTTCCACAATTACAACAAAACATTCTTGAAATTGCAAAATCATTATTTTTCTTTCCCATAGATGAATACACTTCCTTTCTTTTTCTTTATATTATTATTATAATAAAAAATAAATAAAAAAACAAATGGAGGGCTTAAACCCTCCATTAAATAATAAATTTACTTGTTTCTAATTGTAAATCTTCTAAACATAAATCTTGTAAATGCGTATATGGAATACGAATTAATGGAATATTATTATCTTTACACCATTGATTTTTAATTTCATCATGCGCTCTTATATAGTCTAAACCCTACCAATTACTATTTTTATCCTATTGAAAATGTTGTTTACCATCAAATTCAATTAAATATTTATTATTAACATAAAAATCAAATCTGGCTAAAGCGTGTGTTTTAGGGAAACGACATGTATTAAATGTTTTTTCTTGCTAATAATCAATATTATTTATTTCTAATAACTAAGAAATTTTTTCCTAACCAAAACTTTGATTTAAGCATTTTCCACAAGAATTAATATTATAAAAATTTGCTGTACTAACCTCTAATAATCTTCCACAATCACATTTACATATCCATATAAGATTTTGATTATATTTTTTTAACTATGGATGTAAATATAAAGCAGTAATATGACCATGTCTTTTATTAGTTAAGTTAACTCTTCTATTTGTATTATTCTTTTTTGAGCAACCACAACTTTTTGTGTTACCTGTCGTTAAAGCATCTGATCTTACATTAATATGAGTATGATTCTAACATCCGCATTCACACTCCCATAAAATTTTTCTATTTTGTCTAAGACCACTATCTTTAATAACAGTTAAAAGTCCAAATTTCATTCCTGGCTAAATTTTCATATTATTTTCCTTTATTTATTATTTTAATAAATATTTCCTACTAACATTTTTAAAGCTAAAGTTAGGGTCATTCGTATTATAGTAAACAAAACCTTCACAAGCCTGTCCACATTTACCTTCACAAACTGCAGATGAATAAACAGTATCTGCGCTATTTTTTAAAATTTCAAAATCATCAGGCATAATATAATGTTCACTAATAATAGGAACTACTTCCATATGATATTCTTTCCAAATTTTATCTGCTTCTCTAATGTCATATTTACCTTTTTTAGAGTCAATCATATGAAAACAATAGAGATGAGTTTCAGTAAGGCCATGAGGGTTTGATTGAATTTTGGGAGAACAAATTTCACCTTGCCAACAGACATACTCAAGGTCAGGATGCTTGATAAGATAATCCTTTAATTTGTTTTCAATATCATATTTAATTGCACATTCCCAATAATAATTTTCATCATAGTAAGATTTCTGGTCAGGAGTCAACTGACGAACATTCCTTGAACATACATAGAACTCATATTTATCTCCAAAGATGCCTTTCTTCCTTTCAAGAATATAAGTTCCAGAGGAGCCATCACACTTCTGAGTTACAATAAATGGTGTTTTGTCATTTAGTACCCAAGGCATATTTTCCACACGTTCCTGATCTGTTTTCTTTACGAACGGGAATTTTGTAGGAAATGCAGTTTCTTTATCCTTCTTTTTCCCAAAAAGCACAAATAGAAATTTTCGTCCGATTTTATGTTTTATAAGAAAACAAAAAGGTTGATGAGAAAACAGTTTTTTATGTCTTGAAATCATTTTTTCATATTTGTCAACAGAATTTGCCTTACGGGTATTATCTTCCGGAACAGCATAAGTTACATTCAGTTCTTTAGTAAGAAAACGTGATTCATTATAAGGACTGTAGCACCCATGATCTCCATCTTTTGGATTCCAAATAGTCCCATCTACCTGAATTTCCCAACCAAAATTTGAGGCGGACATCAAAAGTCCCTGTGAAATAAAATTACCTTTACCTCCAAAGGTATAGCGCTGAGTTTTTACTTTATATTTCTTTTTTTCCATAAAAGCGAAAGCTGGGTTTGATGGGTCAAGATATGAATCTATTTCAAAATAAATTGCAGGGTCACCTTTTTTAAATTCATCTTTACGAACCATAACTCGCCAACCGCCAATAACTGCACATTCACAATTATCAGATCCTTGAATGTGTTCAATATTATCAATAATTACCACATAAGCTAACTCTCTAAGATTAGTTTTTGGATTCAACATCTTTTCGTACCTCTTTTAAATTTTTTCCATAATATTTAATAATATTTCTTCTAATAGTTTCTTTGCTTACCTTAAAAAATTTTGCCATCTCTTCTAAACTTTTCTTTTGCTTTAATAGTTTGTCTAATTGCTATTTATTGATATAAATTTTCATAGTATTAGTATGAGTAAATTTATCTCCTCTGATTTCAGTAGGGGTGGCTTTAAAAAATTCTTTGCATTTATTATAAAAAGTTTTTCTGCTTATATGATATTTTTTGCATATATCTTCAATTGACATGAAATTTTTTATATCATTTTCTAATTCTTGTTTATTAATTTTAATTGTATTGACTTCTTTAGCGCGTTGAATCATTTGCTAATGTTGCTATGAAGATAAAGAATGTTTACCTTTATTATTTTCACTAATTTTTTTAGAAGTTTCTTTTTTATGGGGGTTATTAGTCCAAGTATCTCCGCCACCTCCACCAGCTGTCATATTATATCCATAATTACGATTTGTAGTATTGTAATAAGTAATCCAATATTTTTCCCTTTCATCTAGATATTGATTGGATACCTATTCAATTTGTTTTATTGTAAAATTATCATATCCATATTTATTCATAGCATCATATAAGCATCTATTTATATGACGCTTAGCTAGTTTTAAATGATTTTTAAATCTTTCTTCAATAGTTTTTTTAGTTTGTCCAATATATAATTTCTGATTAGACAAATTTATAATTTTATAAATATAACCCATTGTTTGTCCTCCTATATCTTTTCTATAATATATAAAAAATACAAACTCTGAGTTAATGTAATTTGCCCAAAATTATAGTGATCCCATTACTTTATTAACAAATTCTTTAATATATTTTATCATTTCATCATCTTCAATATAAAAAATATCTGTTTTATATTTATTATAATACCAACTAATAAAATTTAGAATAAATTGACCAAAACGCCAATCGGGAAATTTCATATGATTTTCTCTAATTTTATTATAAAAATTATAAAGTCTATTAGCATCTCTCATAATAATTTTTCCTTTTTTTATGATATAAATTTATAATATTACTAGAATCTGGTTCTTTAATTCCACCTTCACATAAAATCTTTTCATAAAGATTATAAAAACAGATGTCTAAATATGTATTATCCATTTTTTCTTTATAAATTTCATCATATGATAGATAGTCCCAATCTGGTTTAAGATTGGTTATTTTATCCCATACTGAATTCATTGTACGATAACCGCGACGAGTCATTTCATCTCTTATTAATTTTGCGTAATTAATAAAATGATTATAATCATAATGTAAAACAAAATTAACTAAAATATGATTTGGAGTACCATTTTTTTGAATAGCTCCAGCAATTGCACTGAGTTCTCTCCACTGGGCGATTAGTTGTTCTCTTGGTAGAACAGAAATAAAATCTTTATGCCAAAGTCTCATTTTTTATTTTCCTTTCTTCTTTTATATATAAATTATAATAAAAATTTTTTAAAAAATCAATAAATATTAAAATCGTGTATAAAAGAAAATAAAAATTAAAAGAATTATAATAAAAATAATAATTGATAACCAGAAGGGCCATAGTACAATCCACCAGCTCCAATTAATTATTCCAACTAATTTCAAAACAATATTTACAATTAAAAGTATATCAAGAAAACCAATTCCATTAACTATATAAGTATGATTCATTATTATCTCCTTTTATTTATAAGGTTCTAGATATTTTTTCCATATGTTTCTATAAATATTATAACAAATTTTTGATAAAGTATCAAAAAATTTTTAAATGGTCAAAATATAATAATTAAAATAATGAAGTTTTTATTATATGTATATGAAGTAAAAATTTTTATATGGAATTATTAAAAGTTCCATATTATTTTATATAATGGAGGAAAATGTATTATGTTAAATGGAAGAATTGGACAAGTCACAGGACCTTTCACTGCAAATGTGGATCTATTAGATGATAATGCTCCAATTGGAGCTTTTACGCCAGAAACAACTAGACCTGTTTTATATAAATTAGGTATTCAAGCAGAGTAGGGAACTAATGTTTTAATTAATAATGTAAATATAAAAATTGGTAAAACTGGTATTTATGAATTAGATAATATTGTTAATATAAATAACTTAGTTTTTCCAAACGGAGCAGATGAAAATACAATTATTGATTTTGTTTATTAATATAGGAGGAAATATATGAGTTCTTTTTATGGTAATTTAGGAGGAACTGGAGATTCCTCATCAGAAGAAGTTAATAGAAAAATTTAGGAAACTAAAAATCATATTATTTTTTCTAAAACACAACCAACAGTTCAAAAAACTGGGGACATTTGGGTTATTATAGTATCCGATGATGAAAATAATGGATAATTAATTATTTTATTAAGGAGATAAAAGGATATGGCAAATCAAATTAAATATCAAGTTAGTTTTGATGTTAAACAAGGCGATTTGAATAAATTAAAAGCTTCATTACAATAGCTTCAAAAATTGAAGATAAGTGATGTAATGAAAATAAATAGTACAGATGCAGCATCTGCTACAACTATGCTTACTAAAATAAAAACATAGGCAAAAAATGTAGAAGATGCTTTAAAAAATGCTTTTAATGCCAAATTAAATACTGTAAATATATAGAGTTTTAACAGATCTTTAAGAACTTCTGGTACTACTATATAGCAAATATATAAAGCATTTAGTTCTGCAGGGACTAGTGGTGAAAATGCTTTTAGAAGTTTATCATCACATGTTTTAAGCACTAATATTCAATTAAAAGAAACTCATGGCTTATTAGATAAAATGGCAAAGACACTTACCAATACTGTTAAGTGGAATATTGCTTCTGGTGCCATAAATAATATGTCTCGTTCGGTAGAGCAAGCTTGGGGTTATACAAAATCATTAGATACTTCTTTAAATAATATTCGTATTGTTACCGGCAAATCTGCTGAAGAAATGGGCGATTTTGCAATAAAAGCAAATGAAGCTGCTCAAAGTTTAGGTAAAACAACCACTGACTATACTAACGCTGCATTAATTTATGCTCAGCAGGGAATAGGTCCAAAAGATCTTCAAAGCTACTCTATTTTATGAAATAGTGGAGCAAAAAAATTGACATTGTTGAAAATTTTTGTTATAATATAATTAGAAAAAACAAAAAGGAGACAAATGTCATGGAAAAAATTTTTATTTATAATAATCAAGAAACCAATTATATAATTACCTCAGATGGAAGAGTAATTAATAGAAAGACTAATAAAGAATTAAAAGGAACACTAGCAAGAAATGAATATCGTTCAGTTCAATTAACCATAGAAGGAAAACCAAAAAATTTTATGGTTCATAGATTAGTTGCTACTATGTTTTGTGATAATCCAAATAATTATGAAATTGTAGATCATATTGATAGAAATAAATATAATAATGATTATACTAATCTTAGATGGGTAGACAATTCTATGAATATGAATAATAAAATTTTATTAACAAATAAAAATAATAATAATCAACAGTATTTATCAAATTTAGATGAAAACTGGAAACAATATAAAAATACTATATATTATCTTAACAAAGAAGGGAAAATTGTTAATAAAAATACTTTACGTTTTTTAAAAGGAACAATTAGAAATGGTTATATTAGAATTAGTTTACCTAATAATAAAAAAAGTTCTTTACATATAATGATGTGGGAAACTTTTTATGGAGAAATTCCAGAAGAATATGTTGTTGACCATATAGATGGAAATCGCTTAAATAATAAATTATCTAATTTAAGATTAGTTACTCAATCAGAAAATATTTTAAATGGTCATATAAATGGTCATAATGGAGATGTTTCTGTAAAACAATATGATTTACAAGGTAATTATATTACAACTTATCTTTCTATGAAAGCAGCTGCAGAAGCCGTGAATAGAACAAAAGATGCAGTAAGAAGCGCTGCAAATCGACATGGTACATGCGCTGGATATTTTTGGATTAGAGAAGACGACGATATTTCAATAAAAGAATTAATCAAAACCACTAAAACTAATAAACCTAAAAAAAATTATATTGGAGTTACACAATATTCTTTAGATGGTAAAAAGATTGCTTATTTTAATTCTTTGAAAGCTGCCGCAAAAGAAGTTGGATGTGCAGATTCAACTATAAAAAGGGCAGCAGATAATTATAGACCTGGTAAAGGTTTTATTTGGGTTCTTGATACACAAAAAATTGAAGATTTTAATATAAATACTAGCCCTGAAAATTCTTTAATTGCGGGTAAGCCTTAAAGATTTTATTACTAAAGTTATATAGTGATATATAGCTGGCTATAAGTAATTATTATAGGTATAGTAAAAAGATAAAATATATATAGGTGATCCGCAGCGAAGCTTCTCATAGAGAAGAACGTTCAACGACTATCCTCAGTCAAAGAGGAGTAGGTGGAAGTCCGCCGAAAAGGGAGTACCTAGAATGGAAAAAAGAGCATACCATTCATATTAGGTGAGATATAGTCTACTCTCCATTAGAAATTTTGGAGCAGTTCATAAGAGAACGCATGAAGAAATAACGAACTTCATGGAATAAAAGGTTAAATGATAAAGAAATAGAAGAAAGAGCAAGAATTACATTAATGACAGCTAATGTTACTGGACAATCTGCATCAGATGTTTCAGAAGAATTAACTGCAGTTTGGAATGGTTATAAAGTTAATGCAGAAGAAGCGGAAGTTTATATTGATAGACTGGCTGCGGTTGCTGCAACAACAGCATCAGACCTTAAGGAATTAAGTACTGGTATGAGTAAGGTTGCAAGTGCGGCCGCCACAATGGGAGTTAGTGAAGAACAATTAGCCGCACAGTTATCAACTATTATTTCTGTTACTCGTCAAGCTCCTGAGTCTGTTGGTAGTGCATTAAGAACTATTTATGCGAGAATTTCTGATATTAAGGCTGGCATAGCTGAAGATGGTGCTACTCTTGGTAACTTTTCTGGAAAAATGGCCGATTTAGGTTTTAATGTTCTTGATGCAACTGGTCATCTTCGTGATATGGGCGAAGTCATGGAAGAAATTGGTGGACGTTGGCAAGATTTAACTCGTGAACAACAGGTTTCTCTTGCTCAGATAATGGCTGGCAAAAGACAGTACAACAACTTACTGGCTTTATTTGATAACTTTGAACAATATAATAAGGCATTAAATACTGCTCAAAATGCGGCTGGTACGTTACAAAAACAACAAGATATATATATGGAATCAATTGCTGCTCATCTACAAACTTTAAAAGCTGCTGTTGAGAATATATATGATAGTTTAGCTGATACAGATAGTATTAATGGAATTGTAGATGGATTGACTATTGCTGCAAATGTAGCCGCAAACTTAGTTGACAGTCTTGGTGGCGGCGTTTCTGTTTTAAAAATGGTAGGTGCAGTTGGATTAAATGTTTTTAGTCAGCAAATTGCGAAAGGAATAAATACTACTATTACTAATTTAGAGATTGGTCGAGATAATGCTATGCAATTTGACCAAGCTCTTCAAGCTACAAAAGATTGGCAAGGAATTCCTAAGCTTGATGAAACAAGTAAAAAACTGCTAGAAAATAGAGAGCAATTATTAGATTTAGCTAGACTTATGACACCAGAGCAATTTTCTGGTATGCAAACTTTACTTAATGATATTACTGAATTAGGTAATGAAATTGCAAAATTAGAAGAAAAAAAGAAGCCATTAGCAGATTTACTTGATAAAGATTTTGCTATAACCACTCCATTATAGGATTTTTTAGGCTCAGAATAGGCAGATAAAGTTTAGGAAATTATAAAGGAACAATCTGAAGGATTTCAAGAAATTTCTGAACGAGCTGAAGAAGTTGGTAGAGTTGTAGAAAAAAGTTTTAGTAAATTTGAAGCAGCAGGTAAAAAAGGATCTAAAGCAACTAAAGAATTAAAAGCAGTTCTTCAAGATGCAGCTGGTGAAACTCAAAGTTTTGTAAACAACCTTAAAGATATGAAAGAAAAAGGTTTTTTTGAAGGAACACCAGAAATTGAAGCATAGATTAATAATTTAGGGAATGAATGGTAGAAAGTTTTACAAAAAATAAATAATAAAAAATTTGAACCAGAAAATGCTGAAAAATCATTTAAAGATTTTCTTCAAAGATTAGTTGATTTTACAAATGTTGCTGGCGATAAAATTGATAAAAGATATAAAGATTTATTATAGGTAATGGCAGACCCCGACTTTATAAATAAATTGCAATAGCAACAACAAAAATTAGAACAACAAGTTAATGCTTTTATTACTGGTCAGGATAGAATGCAAAGAGCTGCAAAGATTGAAAATTGGGCAAAGATGGCTGGTGGTATTGCACAAGTTGGCTCTGCTATTCAACAAATACAAAATCTTGGTAGTATTTGGAAAAATTCTGATTTATCTGGTGGTCAAAAATTACTTCAAACTATTACTAATTTAGCAATTTCACTTCCTATGCTAGCAAGTGGATTCACAAAAGCTACTACTTCACTTGGTTTAATGAAAACAATGACGAATGCTGAGGCGGTTGCTGCAGGAATTTCTTCAACTGCTTAGACTGCCCACGCAGTATCTATCGGTATGGTTGAAACAGCCTCTGGAGCTGCTGCAGTAAAAGTTCAATTATTAAATACTACTCTAATGCTTAATCCGTTTGTTGCTGCTGCGGCAGGAGTTATTGCATTAGCAACTGCTTTTGGAACTTTAATAAATGCTGCTGATGCAGCAAATAAATCTCAACAAGAATTTTATCAATCTGAAATTGAAAAATATAATAAAACACAAGAAGAGATTGAAAAAAATAAAGAATTATATGCAGCCATTGATGAATTAAATAAAAAATATGAAGATGGTAAAATTACTCATATTGAATTAAAAACTTCTATTGACGATTTAATTACAAAATATGGTCTTGAAAAATAGGCGGCAGATAAATTAACTAATTCTTATAAAAATTTAAACGAATCTATTAGAGAAGCTCGTTTACAAGCTGCAAAAGATGCTGAAAAATCAGCTAAAAAAGAGCTTAGTGATGCTGAACAAAATATTTTTACAACAGCAAAAAATAAAGCTTCTGATAGTGGACGTCAAGTTGCTGATCAGTATATTTTATCATTATCTTAGGGTATTTTTGGGGGAGATGAGCCAGAAAAATTACAAAATGCTTTAAAAAGAATTGGAGGTAAGGGTGGTGGAGGAAGCATCACTTTTAATACCAATTTTGATTTAAATTCTCTTTTAACCTTATATGATAATATAAATAAAGTTATTACAGATATTTAGCCATTACTAACAGCAGAAGAAAAACAGGCATCAGATTTATATCAGAATACTGTAAAATGGTTACAACAAATGCAGCCTCAAATTGAAGCTTACCGAGATGCATTAAAAGATGTTGTAAAATATTAGAAAGATAGAGTTGCATTATAGGCTGAAACTAATAATAAAATTGATTTTTAGGGTATAAAATCAGCAGATGATTATATCAAACAAAGAGATATTTTAATTGAAGAATATAAAGAAATATTAGCTTAGACTGGGGATACAAAGTCAGATCCTAATGCAATGGCAGATGCTTATATTTCTGAATATTATAATAGTTTATATAAAAAGTATAGTGAAGCCACTGATTTTATTAAAAAGCTTAGAGATAAATTTAAATAGAATAATGAAGATATTGAATAGTATTTATCTAATTTAAATTCAGGTCAATTATCTTTTTTAGAAGATATAAAATTAGAAGATATTTCTAATTGGGAAGAATTAAAAAATATAATTGATTATTTATCTAAAACAGATTTATCTAATTTAATAATTGTAAAAGATCCTGAGGCGGCTCTTGAGGCAGCTACTGAACAATATAACACTTATAGCAGTCTATCTGAACAAATTTCTACTAGTAAGAAGCAAACTATTGGTAAAAAATAGTATTAGAGTTTAGATCTAGTCGTTCAAAAATATTTTGACAGAATGGCAAACGGTCAATATAAAATGACTGGTGATGCTGAAGAATTTTATAATACAGTTAATAATTTAAGTTTAGATGGTTTTAAGAAAAATATTGCAGATTTAAAAGATTCTAATACAAGGTTAAAAAATTTACAAAATATAGATTTTAATCAATTATCTCAATCAGCAGCGATGCAAAAAGAAGATGGTTCTTATATTTTTTAGCAATCTAACGTCAATCAACAATTAGATTTTTTAACTGAAATGGGATATGACCTTCAACAAATTGTACAGTGGCAAGCTGAAATTGCAGATGGTCATACAACTGTTAATGTATTAAATGATATTGCAAAAGCAGTTTCTAATTTTAGTAATCAAACTAATAAGTTATCTACTTATTTACAGGCTAATGAAGACGCAATATATCAAAATGAATTAGCATTAGGTCGTTCAGCTTAGTCATTAAGCCAATTAAAACAATATTATGATAATGATTTAATTGGTATCAAAGCTTTTACGCAAGCGGCAATTGAATTAGATGCGGCTTTAGATATTAAAAATTTAGATAATAAGTAGCTTGATAATTATGCTAAACATCTTCAAGAAATTGCTGATCAAACAGAAGAGTTAGATGATGAATTAAAAGATAATGAAGCTGCCGCAAAAATTGTTGCTAAAGGCATCATGAAAATGAATGATGCTATTGAAACATTATCTAAAAATTGGAAAAATTGGTCAGATATTATTGATAATAGTTCAGAAATAAGTGAAGAATATGCAAAAGCAATGGGGCAGACTCAATAGACTGTTGCTGATTTACTCGATGTTAGTAAAGAATATATTTCTGAAGATTTTATTAAATAGCATTTAAATGATATTACAGATGCCGCTACTGGAAGTGAAACAGCTATTGATGATTTAAAATCAGCATTAGCATAGGATATTGTCGCAAATATAATAATTGAAAATAAATTAGATGAACAAGTAAAAGCACAAGTTTTATCAGATTTTGCAGATTTACAAGCATCTATTCCAGATTTATAGGCTGGTGCTACACTTAATGATGGAGAATTTTTAACTAAAGCGCAACAATTTTTACAAGATTGTAATGCTACAGTTGATCAGGCAAATGCCATATTTGATGCAATTGGATTTGAAGCTAATTTTGCAACAGAATAGCAAAAGGTAACTCAAAGAGTTCCTAAGACCATTACTAAAACATAGGTTATTGGATATACAAGTGGAACCGCATTAGGCCCGAATGAAGGACAAATTATTCCATGGGAATATCCTATTTTACAATCTCACACTTATAATGATGGTTATGTAGAATAGGAAGGAACCATTGACGTACCTGCTTTAGCTACAAATGATGGCGTGCCAAAAATTAATAAATTAACAAAAAAAGCATCAGGTAGTTCCAATAATTATTCTAGTTCTAATTCTGGTGGAAATTCTGCTGGTGGTAAAAAAGGTGGCGGAGGAGGCGGCGGAAAAGGTTCTAAACCAAACACGTCTCAAAAAGAAACCAAAGAAGCTTTAAAAGATTAGGTAGACCTTTATCATGATATTAATATTGAAATTGGTGATTTAAATAGAAAGCTTGATAATACTCAAAAGAAACAAGATAGATTATACGGAAAAGATTTAATAGATAATCTCAATGAACAAAACGATATTCTTGATTAGCAAATTGGAAAATTAGAATAGAAATATTAGTTACAAAAACAAGACCAAACTCAAAAACAATCTTAGTTGAAAGAACTTGGAGTTATTTTTGATGGTTACGGTAAAATTGGTAATTATATGGATATTCTTGAAACTAAACAAGATGCAATAAATGAATTAATTAAATAGTATAATGAATTAATTAAACAATATAACTAGATTACAGATGAAGAAAAGAAAAAAGAATTAAATCAACAAATTTCTGAATTAGATAAAAAGATTCAGCATGAGACCCAAAAAATGAACAACCTTAAAAAAGGTATGGATGAATATGATAAACTTATGGACGATATGTAGGAAAATGAAGATTAGAGAGAAGAAAAAAGACAACAACAATTTTAGAATAATATAAAAAATTTTAGAAAAGAAATTGAAATTCGTCTTGATATGGGTGAAGCTGAAAGAGATTGGAACAATTTTAGAAGAAATGTTCTTAATCATTCTAATATTTTAAAAGAATCTGATTTTGATAAATTATTAAAAGATACCGCGCAAAATTATCAAGATGCTCTTTCTTATTTTGATGTTCATGGTCAAATGGGAAGCTTAGAAGCATTAACTAATCAATTATTAGCCACACAGGAAGAATTAAATTAGATTAATGATGGCGGAGAATCTTCTATTTATGGTTATAATAAGGAACGAGCTATGGAAGATTTGCAGAATGATCTTGATGAATTAATGCAACAGATGGAAGATGTTGAGGGTTTAATTGATAGTATTGATAAAGCATATCTTGACACTATTGATGATATTATGGATCAGTTTGATAAACAAATTGAAGATTATGAATTAATTGGAGATTTAATTGAACATGATATTGACCTTTTATCTTTACTTTATGGCGATAGAAATTATGATGCAATGGATAGATATTACTCAACCTTGCGAGATAATAATTTAAAGCAATTAGATTCATTAAGACAACAGAGAGATTTCTGGAAAGAACAATGGGATGCGGCGGTTGCCCGCGGAGATTCAGAAGCTGCAAAGAAATTTGAAGAACATTATAAAGAAACAATTAATAATTTAAATTCATTAATAGAGGAGTCTGCACAGAATTTACAAGATAAATACCTTAATGCTATTGATAGTATTTTTGACGCATTAGATAAAAAAATTAGTAATGGACTTGGTACTGATTATCTAAGTACAAGTTGGTAGCTAATGAATAAAAATGCTGATGAATATTTAGATACTATTAATTCTGCTTTTGCAGTTCAAGAATTAGAAGATAAGTTCCAAAATGCTATTAATGATACAAAAAATCTAAAAAATCAACAGGCATTGAAAAAATTAATGGATTAGCAATTAGATAATTTAAGAGCTAAAGAAAAATTAACAGAATATGATGTTGAAAGAGCTGAAAAGTTATTACAAATTGAACAGGCTAGAATTGCTCTAGAAGATGCCCAAGCAAGTAAAACTTCTATGAGATTGAAGAGAGATTCTCAAGGAAATTACTCTTATGAATATGTAGCAGATTAGGGTAATATAAGAGAAGCTGAACAGGGACTTGCTGCAGCTCAAAATGATCTTTACAATTTTGATAAAGACAGATACCAATCTAATTTAGATGATATGCTTTCTGCTTGGAAAGATTTTCAAGAGGAATATAAAGAAATTGTTACAGACGTTTCGTTATCAGAAGAATAGAGAATTGCTAATCTTGCTTTGTTAAGATAGCAATATGGACAATATATCAATGATAAAACCGCAGAAAATGCTGTTATTAGAAGTAATTTAATGCAATCTGCTTTTGCTGATATTGCTGCGTTATATCAAACTGATGTAGAAAATTATAATCAAATGTCTATTGATGAAAAGAATATTTTAATGAGTGACTTAGTCCCCGCATGGTAGAGCGGTATTCAACAGATGGCAGATAAAGTCGCTGGAGAAGGCGGTTTTATTCCTGTTTGTCAGGATGCTTTTGAAGAAATTACAGAAGCAACTGAAAATTATAAAGATGAACTTGATGATATGGCACGAGTAGCCGAAGTTGATCTTAATGATGTTAAATAGGGTGTTGATGTTTTATCTGATTCATTTAGCAATTTAATTGAAAAAAATGGTGATTTACTTGATAGAATGTCTCAAGAAATGGAATCTATTGAAAAATTAAAAGATGCAGTTCATCATCTTATGGAAGAATATGAAGATGTTTATAAAGCAGCCAAAAAAGCAGCATCCGCAATTCATGAAACCCTTCAAATGGAAAGAGTAGATGTTTTAAATGATGAAGACGATGAAGATGATGATGAAATAAAAACTAACAATACTAAAAATTATGATCCTAATATGGCTGCTAATAGTGGAAAAAATTATGCATCAGATGAAAGCTTAAGTAATAGCTTACACTATAACAGTGCCACTGGAGAAATAGAATCAGGATTAGAGTGGTGGTTAAAAAAGAAACCCACTTCATTTGATTCTGGTGGATATACTGGTTCATGGTCTAGTGACAATGGGAAAATTGGTATATTGCATCAAAAAGAGCTAGTATTAAATACTAATGATACTGAGAATTTGTTAAATACTATAGAAATTTTAAAATCTATTACAAACTCTCTTAATGGCAATTTGTTTACTAGAATGAATGATATTAAATCAGGTTTTTATAACAATTTTAGTAATAATGATGAATTAGAACAAAATGTACATATGGACGTTTCTTTCCCGAATGTTAATAGTAAACGAGAAATTGAAGAAGCACTTAGTGATTTAGTAAATTTAGCAGCTCAAAGAGCCATGAGAAGATAAGAAGAGGGGACTACCCCCTCTTCTTATATTTTTAAGGAGGAATAATATATGGAATCAATAGGTATAATACAATATAAATGGGATTGCGGTATTTATGATTTAAAAGCAATGGTGAAATTAGTTGAAGATAAAATAATTAATAAAGATTAGTTTTTTGATATTACAAGATATAATTTTAATGGTGTTGTAGATTTAATATCACAATTATCGTAATTCCATTTGAAGATTTTAAAAATTTATGTTATAATTATAAAAAGGAGATATAAGGAGGAAGAGTTCAATGAGCGTGCAAGATAAAATCTTAGATGCTATTGAGTTATTAGCCGATAATTCTGTCAAAAAAGCTGGATATGATAGAACTATTCAAGCACAAATTCTTTCATGTGAAGATGCGACAATTGGTAAGTATAGATGTCGTTATCAAGATGCAACTATATATGCTTATGCAAGTGGATCAAATATAACTTTTAATAAAGGTGCTTATGTTTATATTTTGGTTCCAGGCGGCGATATGAATAAAGAAAAAACTATTCTTGGAACTACTAAAAAACTAGGAATTAATTATATTTCTCAAGCTGAAGGCGATTAGGCATATGATGTTATTGGTAATAATTGCATAACTTCTAATAATACTTTTTATTTAGATACTAAAAATAAAAATTATAAATATATGATATATCAATATAATAAAGCTAGTGATATTATATTGGATAATATAGCATTAAATGAATACATAAAACAATCATCTTCTTTAATTGTGGGTGGAATATTTAAAACGAGTATTGCCCCTGAAAAACAATATAGAGGACATTATGGAATTACTTTTAATCTTCGTTTTTTAGATAATACATCTAATCAATAGGTAATTAGATCATATACGATTGATGAAGATAATATGATTGATAATCCATATAGATTAATTTATGATACTAGACAATATTAGATTTTTGATATTGATGGTACAAATTTTATTAGAGTTGAATCAATTTAGATATTTAATCAAGACTTTCCTGGAGCGTCCGAAAGTACAACAGGTACAAAATTATCTAATGGTGATATAGAAATTTCTTCTATATAGTTAAATGGTGCAGTTAGAATGACAGAAAGCGAAATTAATGGAGTAGCAATATCATTCTATACACCGCAAGGAACTTTTTTTACAGATCAATCAACTGCGAACAGTTATAAAACTATTACTGCTCAAGTAAAAATAAAGGGTAAGTTAGCATCTGCCGCACAAAACATTTCTTTCTATTGGGGAAGTGAGAATGTTGGAATCACTCCAAGAAATCAATATTATAATAAATATCTTGGTAGGGGTTGGAAATGTTTAAATGAAAGCAATCTGGCGGTTGAGGGCGATGCAGAAAACGATCCAATTTATACTTGGGTGCCAGGGAAAGATACTTACATTGTAAAGATTTCTGAAGCAACAGCTAGAGATAATCGTTTTAAAGTTTCAATTCTATATGATGGCACTGTTGTTAGTAAAATAATAGATATTAAGAATTTGGCGGCGAGCGTGCCCTAGATAACTATTGAATCTAGTGAAGGTACAAAATTTTATTATGATATAGGACATCCTACATTAACTTGTAAAGTAAATGGTGGGGAGCCTAGTAATTATCATTATTATTGGGGAGTGTAGTCAGATACAGGTATTTTTGAAAGTTTACCAGAAACAACAGAATAGAATACTGCATATAATACTGCTTATAATAATTATAATAATTTAAAAAATGCTATAGCCGCAGGTACTAAATTTGCTAATGCTGAAGCTACTAATTTAAATAATTATGAAGAAGCTTTAAAAGCATTTAATTTTATTCAAAGGATTAATGGTAATAAAGTTTATGATGTGCAAATAAGCAATATTACTAATTTAGCCATTTTTAAATGTTCTGTTTATAATAATCAAGACATTTATTTAGGAACTGCTGCTATTACATTAACTAATTCTTTAAATGGGGAAGATCTTTACTCTCTTGTTATAAATAATGGGTCTGCGGTATTTCAATATAATGAATACGGTGTTGCTCCTAATAATAGAAGTCTTGATATACAACAACAAATTCAAGCATTAAGTTTTACTATATATGATAATTTAGGTAATGCTATTGACAATGATATAATTAAAAATTCTAGAGATTGTAAAATTCGTTGGCAATTTCCTATAAAGAATACCTTGTTAGTAGATTCGATTGATAATGGATAGAGTTCAGGCATTGATCCAACACAAACTTATAAATACTATGATAATATTATTAATTTAATTTATGATATTTCTCAAAGATATGATATTAAAAAACAAGTTAATCAAATTAAATTAACAGTCGATTATAAAGGAATGAATTTAACTGCGGAAACTTAGTTTACTTTTGCTAAACAAGGTGAGCCTGGCACTAATGGTACTGAATATTTAGTTAAATTGATTCCTAATACCAGAATGAGTAATCCACCAACATTTCCAATGATTACAAAAGCTGGAAGTGATTATGTTTTAAATTATGGCTTAAATTCTACTGCAAATGAAACTACTATTGGATTATCTTCTGGTTATCAATTATTTAAAGCGCAACTCTGGCAAAGTGGGGAATTAGTTTGGTAGGGATTTAATGCATCAACTGCCGC
>Ga0256404_1006920_pt1 | contig 18335 bp, 7 predicted proteins | sample RumenRJG_01DNA_FD_185990 | JGI IMG/M metagenome (GOLD analysis project Ga0256404, IMG submission 185990) | Bovine rumen microbial communities from Lethbridge, Alberta, Canada - RJG_01 | ecosystem: Host-associated > Mammals > Digestive system > Stomach > Rumen | place: Canada: Alberta | collected...
TAATAATCCCACTTTTTATTTTCATCGTCCCGCACGAGTGCCGCTGCCTTGTTGAAACAATCAAGTGCCTCTGCATAGTGCTCTTGAAAATAATAGTCGTTACCCAAATCATTGTAATAGATAAACACGTCTCTCTTATCCATCTGATTCACCAGCTCACCCGTTTTATGCCACCATATTCCACTATTCTGATAATCACCCATGAAAGTATAGGCCGAACTGATGCCCAACAGAAGCGGTATCTTCATCTCGTTAGCCAATCCAGACGAATCTGCCGTTTCTAATGCCAACATATAACCATCTACACTATAATCCAACTGTCCTAATTGCCGATAATATTCCGCACGGTTAGCCATTGCCAAGATGCGAAGCTCGTCCACACCGCTAAGCCCCTGCATCTCCGCAATGGCACGATCCATATAGACCCGCCCGGAGTCAGGTTTGCCTTTGATGGCTGCATACCATACCCCTTTAGCCTTCAGCCATTCAGCCCGCAATCGCCTCATCGATTCACTATGGTCATCCCCATGCTGTCGCAGGAATTGTGCCACCTGCTGGCTCTTCACTTCCATCGAGTCGCCCTGGATCTTCCCATACCACATCATCAGCGAATCCATCGTCTGCTGCATAGACATGGCCTGCTGCTGTTCCTCATGACAGGACAGCAGCATTACTACAAAGGCAGTAATGATTGTGAGCAGAATATGTCGAAGTGTTGAAGTCATTTGTCATTTTTGCATGCAAATATACGAAAAAAACATCGCACACCCATGCTTTTCTTCAAATAAAAAATACCATTGTATTAATGTCTCTCATTTTTCATCCCGCTTATCTGCAATTTTCACCCTGTTATACCCGCTCATGCCCTTTTATCCCATTTCGCGCTTTTTCTCTGTTTGGATTATATTCTTTTTTTTACTATCTTTGCCAACGGAATATTACTCATTTAAAACAATTACGATTATGAAAAGAATCTATTATTTTATGATGATGATAACTATTGCGCTTGTCTGCAATAGTTGTGGTGGAAGTGACGATACGGAAGTCAAGACTGACGATTCTCCTGGTCCAGGATACGTCAAGACAACCTGCTATACATGTTCTGGCGACGGGAAATGCTATAACTGTAAGGGTACGGGGAAAGGCTGCTCGCTCTGCAACAATACAGGTGTATGTACCAGTTGTACAGGCAATGGAGTGTGCATTAGCTGTCAAGGTGATGCCACTCACGACTGTACCAGTTGTCAGGGAAATGGCTATTGTCGTAAGTGTGGAGGCAGCGGTCAGAAAGTTTATGAGTATGGAGGTAAGGTGTATTCCATAGAGCGTTGCCTCCATTGTTATGGAACTGGTACTTGCCAGGATTGCAATGGCAGCGGAAAGTGGATATGTGGTTGGTGTAGCGGTGAAGGGAAATGTTATTCGTGCAAAGGCAGTAGCAAGTGTGCACAATGTGGCGGTGATGCCCATTGCCAAATTTGCAACAACAGCGATGGCATATGCGTGGACTGCAAGGGGAAAGGCTATGTATGGTTACCCGAATACACTGGTGGCAGTTCTAGTGGTAGCGATGACTCCGACGATGGCAGTAGTGGCGACTCTGGATGGCGATGCGTCATCTGTGGCGGTTCTGGTGTCTGCGAGAATCCTGGTTCAGCCTATAACTACAAGTTGTTCTGTCACGGAAGTGGCAAATGTGTTCAGTGCGATGGAAGCGGACAGATAAGTTCTGGGTTTGGACTTGGCATGATGCGCTGCACCTATTGCTATGGCAAGATTAGCGAAAGCAAGGGCGACGGAAATTGTGGCAAATGTGGCGGAAGCGGTAATTGCTATAGTTGTGGTGGAAGAGGCTACAAGTAGAACATTATTGATAAGTGGTAAGAAAATGATTAAAAACCAACTATAATTTTGGCTTATGAAACAGTACAATTACTTTTTAAAAAGATGGTACTTGTTATTAATTATTTTTTTCAACGCTTCCATTGGAATGGCAGAGGATTTATTGATAGGTGATAAAACAACAATTCATGACTATCCGACGAATCCAAGTCAATGTACCTCAATCATGTGGGAATCTTCAGATGAAAATTGCATACGCATTGTCAGATACACTGATTCTACATGTGATATTGAAGCTCTAAATCCTACGAATGGTAGAACTGTGACTATTACCCATTCATGGTATTATTTGGGCTATCAACATAAAATGCATTTTTATTTCACAGTTTCAAGTGACAAGCCAGAGTACTTGAAACTCAGTGTCAAAAACCTTGAGATAGACGAAGGTGTAGAGCGGACCATAACAGCATCGCCCGACCATTCGAGAGCAACGAATTACACTTTGACATGGTCAGCTGTCAGCTATGGAGGTGCACAAAGTGATGTGGTGAAAATCATCAACCAATCCAAAGAATCATGTACCTTCAAGGCCGTGAAGGCTGGTGTGGCTTATGTGAAGGCAACTACCAACAATGGTGTTTCTGCAAGTTGCCATGTTAGTGTAACGGGCATTCATCCTGAGACAATGTACGTCGAAGGATATGTCGATGGAGAATCTACCATGTATTTAGGAAATAATGGCATTTTAAAAACTTCTTTCTCGCCATCTAACCATCACTCATCTGTTACATGGAAATCCGATAATCCCAGCATCGTCTCTGTTTCTTCCAATGACAAATATTCCGCCAAGGTAAATGCCCTTGCTGTTGGAAAAGCAAAAATAACAGCCACGTCCGCTAACGGACTTGTAGCTACTCATACTATCACGGTGAAAGACCAACCCATCTCACTGGTCAGCACTGTCCCTGATCACAACGAGGCAACGAACGTGCCACTGGATATCATCCCAACGTTGACGTTCTCTCCTGATGATATTTATATTAACAGCTCTTATCCTGGCTTCAATGAGGATAACTTTTGTTGTCTGAAGGCCAGTGACGGTACTATCGTTGCACGAGAACTGATTAAAACAGGAAGCACTTTCCAACTTGTTCCTAACAGAACCTTGAAACCTGGCACCCGTTATACCATAACTGTTCCTGCAGGATATCTCAAGTCAGCCTCTAAGGGTGAAGTCAGCCAGAAAGATTACACTTTAAGTTTCACCACTACAAAGGAAGGTGAAGGAGGAATATCGGCTACCATGAAAATACAGGGGCTGATAGGCAACCAAACTACGGCTTATGCCCCGGCGGTTGTTACTGTTAAAAACAACAGCAATACGGAGTGTACTGGTTATGCGCAGGCGAAATTCTATAATGGAGGAAGGCTATTGTACACCCGAACTTCAGATAAGACTGTAATCCCTGCAGGTCAGCAATTTACGGCATATTTCATGCCAGACATGATAAGCGGTGATGCTATGGTGGACATTGATGCAACCTTTGTCTCCGACGATGGGGAAACAGTACCAGTAGGTAAGGCAAGTGTGTTCTTTAAGCCCTATAACAATGGTTATGACACCATGCCCATTGAATCTACAGACTATTACGATGAAACAACTAATTGTTATTATACACCTCTTGATAACAAAACCTGCTATGTCAAGAAGTACAGGTCAAAATCTTGCTCTGGTAATTTAGTCATCCCTGAGGAAGTAAACGGGCGTAAAGTGATAGGTATAGGCTATCAGTGTTTTCAATCAGTACAATCTGGCCTATATGAGAGCCTAACAATAGAACTTCCATCAACCATTGAGTGGATTGCTGCTCATGCGTTCAGCTATTGTTGGGCTCAGAAAGTAACTTTGAATAAAGGACTGAAATTCATTGGACAAGAGGCTTTCTACTACTCTGATATCGCAGAGATTGAACTGCCCGATGGCATAGAGATGGTGGCAAGTGAGGCATTCAGGGAATGTGATGAGTTAAAAACACTCACGTTACCACACAACTCTTTTGATGTAGGCTCTTATCTCTGGTTCAATTGTACGGCATTGGAATCTGTATATACTTATAATACAGAACCACCTCTCTTTGCAATTCAAAACTTTTATAAAGGCAGCAGTACGAGTAGCAGTTCCAACACCCTCAATTCCAAGATTACACTATATGTACCTCAAGGGACAAAGCAGATGTATGCAGCAAAGGCTGGGTGGAGCCGCTTTGGCGACATTGATAAGATTGTGGAATTTGATGCAGGGGGCACGCCATCTTTGAGCATGACCAGTGTCAGTCCTAAAGACGGTGCAACAAGCATCTCTGTGAATATCGTTCCTTTGGTGAGATTCTCCAGTGATGTGGCTTTGGCAACTACTGAGCCTGGCTATGACAACGAATATATCACGCTGACGGATGAAGATGGTAACGTCGTGATGACTAAGTCGGCAGTACAAGTCTATGATAATATTGTGAAACTGACACCAGCCCTCAGCCTGCAAAAGAACATGCGCTACACCTTTACCATTGGGGCAGGTCAGATAAAGAGAAAGGGTACGGACATCGTCAACACAGAAGACATCACTTTCAGCTTCACCACGATGGAAGGTGAGCGTACTAAACCATTGGAACTCGTTAGTACCAATCCTGTTGATGGAGCAACCGATGTCGGGTTGGATGTACAACCCCTGATGAAATTCTCCCCTTATGCATCAACACATAGGAATACACCTTATGAAAAGATTGTGCTGAAAAAGGCTGATGGAACAGAAGTGCCACGTGTATTCTGTACGGGAGGTTCTATATGGGTTGTGCCAGAGAATCCTCTGGAACCCAACACCACCTATACATTCACCATAGGCCCTGGCGTTTTTCTTGACCCTGCAACTATATCTCCCTGCATGCAAGAGTTCTCATTCAGTTTCACCACAGGTGACCCAACGGGCATTCGCGACTTGACTGTAGACAAGCAACTCTTTGACATCTATAACCTGCAAGGTCATAAAGTCCGTTCTAAAGTCAGCACAACTGATGGGTTGCCCAAGGGTATCTATATCATTAATGGCAAGAAGATAATCATCTAAATATAGAAATTTTATTTTTTCAATTTTGCTGCCACCTTGCCACCAAATAGCGTTAAACGCCCTGTTTAAAGGAAATATTGGTGGCAGCAGGGTGGCAGCATAAATGCAATATTTGGACTTTTCAGAATATTCCGATACTATTTTTATTTCTTTCGGACTAATTTTGTTTTCTTTCGGACTATTTCAGAATACTCCGAAAGTATTTCTGAATAATGCCGGGTTATTCATCAATAAGGCTAGGTTATTTCGCAATAAGCCTGGATTATTGATTATCCCAGACACCCTCTAAATCCTAAAAAATGCAAATGGTACACAAGTTTGTGGTCCACAAGTTTGTGTACCAGTGTTTTTTTGTGTATTTTTGCACATCTTGCAGGAAGGCTGATTGTTTGATGACATCGCCCCTGCATAAACGTCTTTATATTAAATATTAATGTATAGCTATACGATGAGACGGATTTTTCTTTTGGCTGCGTTGACGAGCTCGTTGACGCTGTGTGCTCAGTCGTCAGTAGAGACGGAGCGCCAGTATCTGAGTGGTCACGGCTGTGACGACATGGTAGAGTGGGATTTCCTGTGTTCGGATGGACGTAACAGTGGCAAGTGGACTAAGATCGGGGTGCCCTCATGCTGGGAGCTGCAGGGCTTCGGCACGTACCAGTACGGCATGCGGTTCTACGGCAAGGCTACTCCAGAGGGTATTGCCGACGAGGTGGGCAAGTACAAACACGAATTTACTTTGCCCAAGGAGTGGGAGGGCCGGCAAATCATGTTGGTCTTCGAAGCCGCCTTTACAGAGCTGCGCGCCACCATCAACGGTCGCAAGGCTGGTAACGGCACCTATCAAGGAGGCTTTACCCGTCATACTATCGACGTGTCAGACCGTATCTTCTTCGGTCAGAAGAAGAACCGCTTAGAGGTGGAGGTGTTGAAAGAGAGTACCAATCCACAGGTGAACTTGGCTGAACGCCGTGCCGACTACTGGAATTTCGGAGGCATCTGGCGCCCGGTGTTCATCGTCAGCAAACCGGCACAGAACATTGCACGTGTGGCCATCAATGCCAAGGCCGACGGACGCTTTATGGCAGACGTGTACCTGAACCGTGCACTGCCGGGGGGAACGGTGAGCGTTGAGATTATCGACGCGAAAGGCAAGGTGGTAGCCAAGAGTGCTGCCTTCACCACTGCGAGCGACCTGGGCAAGATAGACTTCAACGCGAAGGGCATCAAAACATGGAACGCAGAACAACCTAACCTTTATACGGCGGTCTTTACACTGAAAAACGCAGAGGGTCGTACCCTCCACGTAGAGCGACAGAAATTCGGATTCCGCACTATCGAATATCGACACACCTACAACGGCGACAAGGAAGATGGTGTGTTCATCAACGGGAAGAAGGTCATCTTCAAGGGTGCCAACCGCCACTCGTTCCGTCCTGAAACAGGACGCACGCTGTCGAAGCAGAAGAACATTGAGGACGTGCTGCTCATTAAATCAATGAACATGAACGCCGTGCGACTGTCGCACTACCCTGCCGACCCGGAGTTCCTGGATGCATGCGACTCGCTAGGACTTTATGTGGAGTGCGAACAACCAGGCTGGCACTGGGCACATGAGACGATTACGGGTTCGCAGATTGTCGAGGAGATGGTGACGCGCGACGTCAACCACCCGTCAATTATCTTTTGGTCGAATGGCAACGAGGGCGGCTTCAACTACGAACTGGAACCGGTGTTCACCCGACTAGACCCACAGCAACGCGTGGTGCTCTACCCATGGGCTAACCGCAATGGCTTCGAGACCAAGCACTACCGCTCATGGGGTGAGACGGCAGAATATATGCGTCAGAAGGAAATCTTCATGCCCACCGAGTTCCTGCATGGACTGTACGACGGAGGTCACGGAGCCGGACTGAAGGACTACTGGAAGCTGATGATGTCGAATCCCCGCTGTGCCGGAGGTTTCCTTTGGGACCTGATGGACCAAGGTGTGGTGCGAACAGATATGAACGGTATAGTAGACTGCATGGGCAACTTCGGTGCCGACGGCATTGTGGGTCCCCACATGGAAAAGGAGGGCTCCTTCTATACCATCCGCGAGGTGTGGAGCCCTATTCAGGTGAAGTATTGGGAACAGGGCATCATCAGAATTCAGAACTGCTACGACTTCACAAACCTGAAGGATTGCCAGTTCAGTTATAAGCTATTGCAGATGCCAGCCTACGGCGAGAAGCAGATGAAGGTCATCAAGGAGGGCAAGCTCGCGTCTCCCGATGTGGCTCCCCATCAGTTAGGAAAGCTAGTAATGGACAGAACCGATGCCGAGGTGATACAGTTGACGGCTACAGACCCCAAGGGACAGGAGGTGTTCACCTGGGTCCACAAGAATAGAGTCAAGGCAGGCAACCTGGGTCAGAAGACCTTACGTGAGAACACCAAGAAATACACTTATACAGAAACAAGCGATCAGCTGTCCGTTACCAATGCCAACCGCGAATATACCTTCTGCAAGAAGACTGGTCGTCTGATGCAGGTGATGGTCAACGGCAAAAAGCTGTCGTTCGGCAACGGACCTCGCTTTGTCGCTGCCAAACGAGCCGACCGTTCGGAGGACGGCTTTTACAACCACGACGACAAAGAGGCCTTCAAGAAAAAGACTGAGTATACAGAATATGCCGACCAAGGGGCTTTCGCAGGTTTTGTTTTTAGCGACAGCACGCTAATTGCCAACTATCAGCACGGTTCGTTACAGCAGGTAACCTACCGTTTCCTCAACGATGGTGGTCTGTATATGAATGCCAACTACTACTTCAATGGCGTTGTCGATCTGATGGGTATCTGTTTCGATTATCCTGAGCAGCAGGTGAAGAGCAAACAATGGGTAGGCAAGGGACCCTATCGTGTGTGGAAGAACCGCATGGAAGGTCCACAGCTAGGTTACTGGCAGAACGACTACAATGACCCCATCCCGGGTGAGTCATTCGAGTATCCGGAGTTCAAGGGCTACTTTGCCGGTGTCAAATGGATGCAACTGACGACAACGGAAGGCAAGGTGGGCATAGAGACCCTCGACGGGAAGATAGGCATCTATACTCCACGTGACGGACGAGACCACATCCTTTATACGTTGCCCGAGACAGGCATCAGTATTCTCAAAGTCATTCCTGCCGTACGCAACAAGGTGAACACGACCGACCTGAACGGTCCCTCAGCTCAACCCTTCTGGAGCAAAGGAAAAGGACATATTAACACTATAATAAGATTCGATTAACATGAAGAAATTGATTATTTCGCTATTCACACTACTCTTTACAACAGGTTCCAGCATGGCTGAAACAGTAAAACCCTGGACCTTCTGGTACTGGATGTATGGGGCTGTTTCAGAACAAGGTATCAAAGCCGACCTGCAAGCTATGAAAAACGTCGGCCTGGGAGGTTGCTACCTAATGCCCATCCGCGGGGCAGCAGAGCACCCAGAATACCAAGGTCAAGCCAATGCCATGAGTGAGAACTTCTGGAAGATGACAGACTGCGCCTTCGCAGAGGCCGACCGTCTTGGATTGGGCATGGGTATCCATATCTGTGATGGCTTTGCATTGGCTGGCGGTCCTTGGATCAAACCTGAGGAGTCTATGCAGAAGATTGTGTTCTGCGATACCATCGTCCGCGGAGGCTATCATAAGTTTAAAATGCCAAAGCCTCAGCATTATAAGAACTACTACAAGGACATTGCCGTCTACGTCATCCCCGTTTCCGACCTCAATCAAGAAACCTTTGCCTTCCGCTATGCCGACTTGAAGACCAAGTACTCTTTCAAAAAAGGGAAGACAAAATGTTCGCCAGAGGTAAAGAAGAACGATAAAGGTGTCTACTGTGCCGACAAGGCCTGTTGGATGCAGTACGAGTTCGCCAAGCCCACACTGATATTCAATATTGAGATAGAGCCATCGGGCAATAACATACAATGCCAACGCTTACTGGTGAAAGCTTCTGACGACGGTGTTAGATTCCATACTGTAAAACAACTAGTGCCACCCAGACAAGGATGGCAGAACACCGATTACAATACGACATTCAGCATACCGCCTACGAAGGCCCGCTTCTTCCGCTTCGAGTGGACACCTGTCGGCACAGAGCCTGGTGCAGAAGACCTGGATGCCGCCAAGTGGAAACCCGTGTTCCGCATGAAGGACCTCAAGCTAGGAACACTCCCAGCGATTGACAACTGGGAAGGGAAGAGCGGTCTGGTTTACCGCATCGCACCCGATACGCCTGAAAAGGATGTACGCCGTAAGGATATGACCTTCTTCAACCAAGTTGTAACCACCAAGATGCAGGGTGACGTCTGTGAGCTGAACCTGATTGGTGGTACCTACCGCGTACTGCGTATGGGCTATACATCAACAGGACATACCAATGCAACTGCCGGCGGCGGTCAGGGTCTGGAGTGCGACAAGTTCTCACGTGAGGCTGTTGCCAAACAAGTTGACAACTGGTTCGGTCAATTTATGAAACGTCCCCACCATGAGGTGGTCAAATTCTTGCATGTTGACTCTTGGGAGTGTGGTAGCCAGAACTGGAGTCCTCGTTTTGCTGAAGAATTCACCCGCCGTCGCGGCTATGACATCCTACAGGTGTTGCCCGTCATGGCTGGTGTACCCTATGCTCACGCAGACATCATTCTACGTGATGTACGCAAGACCATCGAAGAGTTGAAGAATGAGGCTTTCTTTGCCACCGTTGCTGAGAAAGCACGTCAGTATGGTGTGGAGGTGTCTTTCGAAAATGTGGCTCCTACGATGGTTTCTGACGGTATGAGCCACTTCCGGTATGCCGATGCTCCCATGGGCGAGTTTTGGCTTAACTCACCAACTCACGACAAGCCCAACGACATGTTGGATGCCATCAGTGCCGCTCACGTCTATGGAAAGAACATCATACAGGCAGAGGGATTCACAGAGGTTCGTGGCGTCTGGGACGAGACACCGGCTATGGTAAAGCCTCTGTTGGATCGTAACTTCGCATTGGGTATGAATAGGCTCTTCTTCCATGTGAACACACACAACCCATGGCTAGACAGGAAACCAGGTATGACGCTCGATGGTATAGGACTCTTCTTTCAACGCGACCAGACATGGTTCCCTGAGGCGAAAGGTTTCGTAGACTATATCACACGCTGCCAGACACTGCTGCAAGAGGGTAAACCCGTTGTCGACATCGCTGTCTACACAGGCGAAGAGATTCCTTGTCGGGCTTTTACACCTGACAAGTTGGTGAACGTACTGCCTGGTTTGTTTGGGCCTGAGCGCATAGCCGCTGAACAAAAACGGCTTGCCAACGACGGACAACCTATGATAGAATCTCCTGTTGGCGTACGACACGCCGCAGGTATCATTGATTTGAAAGACTGGGTAAATCCGCTGCACGGCTATCAATACGACTCCATGAACAAAGACGCCCTGCTTTCCCGTCCCTTTGGTTACAAGATGCTGGTAATCCCCGTAGGTGTTTCGGTTTCAGAGGAAGTTGGAAAGAGAATCAACGAACTGCGCCAACAGGGTGTTCAGGTGGTTGAACGTCCTTATCAGTCGACAATGCTCAACGGCATTACACCTGACGTAGTGCTGCCTGAGGGTATTGCATTCTGTCACCGTCAGAGCAATGACAAGGAGATCTATTTCCTATCTAACCAGCAGGACAAGGCGATGACGTTCAAGCCGACCTTCCGGAGCAAGTTGTCCGTTGCCACCATCTACCGCCCCCAAACTGACGAGTACGAATCTTTGGGTGATGGTACTGTCACACTGGCTCCCTACGAGTCCTGCTTCGTACTGTTCGCACAGACAAAGGCGGCTTTTGGTGCTAAATTCCAAGGTGTCGAAGACAAGGCTCCGGTATGGACGGAGCAAGCTATCAACTGCAGCGGATGGGACATCAAATTCAGCGAAAGCGGAGTCACCCAAAAGGCTGACCAGCTCTTTGATTGGAGTAAGAGCAGCAACGACAAGGTCAAGTTCTTTAGTGGCCATGCCCGTTATACCACGAACTTTGATTTCAGTAGTAGAGCCAAGAGTAGTGTACACTTAGCCCTGCCCAACGTGAAGGACATCGCACATGTGTGGGTGAATGGTGTCGACTGTGGCTATGCCTGGGCAAGTCCCTACGAGGTTGATATTACCAATGCACTGAAAAAGGGTGGTAACAAACTGGAGATAGAAGTGGTCAACACCTGGCATAATGCCCTGCGTGGTGCCGATAAAGGCAAGGCTCCTTATAAGGGTATTTGGACTAATGCCAAATACCGCACCAACGGCGATGGTCTTTTGCCTGCCGGCCTGCTGACCCAGCCCGTATTAAAGATTAAGAAATAAACGAATTCTATGAGAAGACTTTTCTGCGCCCTTGTCGCGCTCATCAGTATCACAGCCAGTGCCAAGGTCACACTTCCGAAGTTCTTTGCCGACAACATGGTGCTGCAACAACAGTCGGAATGCAAACTGTGGGGCTGGGCAGAACCTGGAAAGAAGATTCTGGTTGATACCCCTTGGGACAAGAAGTCCCATCCTGCAACGGCTCGCAAGGATGGTTATTTCCAAGTGACCGTAAAAACCCCAGAGGCTGGTGGCCCCTACACCATCTATTTTAGAGATGGCGATGTCGTCACGCTAAACAACGTCATGATTGGTGAGGTCTGGATATGCTCAGGCCAGTCGAACATGGAGATGCAGATGAAAGGCTTCAAACAGCAACCCGTGGAGGGCACTACGGAGGAGTTGCTGCACTGCAAAGATAACCAGCTGCGTCTGTTTACCGTTAAGCGCCATGCCTCGCTGACCCCTGAAAAGGATGTCACGGGACAATGGAGCGAGGCCAGTACAGCCAGTGTACGCGACTTCTCTGCCACAGCCTATTATTTTGGTCGTGCCTTACGTCAGGCGCTTGGTGTACCCGTCGGACTCATCTGTACCTCATGGGGCGGATCGGCTTGCGAGGCTTGGATGAACGCTGATTGGCTGAAAGCCTTCCCGAAGGTCAAGCAGACCATTACCGAAGAGGATGTGAAGAAGTTGCAGCAACGCTGTCCTACAGCACTCTACAACGGACAGTTGAAGCCGCTCATCGGTTATACCATGCGTGGTGCCATCTGGTATCAAGGCGAGGATAATGTTCCCCGTTACGATTTCTATGCCCCACTGCTCAAAGCGATGGTTGAAGGATGGCGCAAAGACTGGAAACAGGGCGATTTTCCATTCTACTATTGTCAGATAGCACCTTATGACTACTCACTCATACAATGGGAGGGCAGTCAATATCTGCGTGAACAACAGGCAAAGGCAGAATCAATGATTACCAATGCCCGCATGGCGGTCTTGATGGATGCCGGACTGGAATATGGCATACATCCTCGCAAGAAGCGTCAGGCAGGTGAACGCCTAGCACTACTGGCACTGGCAAACACCTACGACGTGAAAGGGCTTCCCGACTTTGCCGTATACAAGGAGGTAACATTCCAGAATGATACGGCTGTCATTTCCTTTGACCGTTCCAAAGAGTGGGTATATTTTGAGCACGGCACCACCAGCAACAATTTCGAAGTGGCAGGTGCAGACCGTGTGTTCCACCCCGCAGGCAAGGTATGGGTGAGCCGTAACCGTGTCTACATCACATGCGACCAGGTGAAGAAACCTGTTGCCGTACGCTATGCGTTCAAGGACTGGGCTGATGGCGACTTGATGCACGACGGACTGCCCGTTTCCTCATTCCGATCTGACGACTGGGAAAAACTCCCGGCAGCACCCTCTACCAGCAAGGAAGATTATAATAATCCTAAATAATTCATAGCTTATGCGACGACTTATTTCCTTTCTACCATTATTTCTCCTGACGATTTTCCCCCTAAGGGCGCAAACATCTATTGCCGGACTTTTCCCTCTGGAGAACAGCGGCCGTTTGGTGTGGAACTTCAATGCGGGGTGGCGTTTCCATCTGGGTGATGTGGCGCAAGCTGCACAAAAGGACTTTGACGATAATGCCTGGGAGGTGGTATCAACCCCTCATACCGTACAATTAATGCCCGCCGAGGCCAGTGGATGTCGCAACTACCAGGGTATTGCCTGGTATCGAAAACACTTTATACTACCTGATGAATGTGCTGGGCGCGATGCAATCCTTCACTTTGAGGCCATCATGGGCAAGCAGACTATCTATGTCAACGGACAAAAGGTAAAGGAGCATGAAGGTGGCTATCTGCCCATTAACGTCAACCTCACCGATCTGGGCTGTTCTGCAGGCGAAGAGTGTGTCGTGGCTATCTGTGCTGACAATAGTGATGACAAGAACTACCCTCCTGGCAAGAAGCAGATGACACTCGATTTTGCCTATCATGGTGGTATCTACCGTGACGTGTGGCTCATTGCCAAGTCAAAGGTAGCTATCACCGATGCTGTCGAAGAGCAGCAGGTGGCAGGCGGTGGCATCTTCGTTCACTATGCCAACATCAGCGAGCGCAGCGCAGAGGTCTATGTCAACACAGAGGTACGCAACAGCGATGACCATTCGCGAACGGTTACCATAGAACAAACCCTTAGCCCTTCTGGTGCAACAGTGTCGAAGCGCGTCTCTCTGAAGGCTGGCGAGGCCAAGACGATAGTCCAGCGTTTCATGGTGAAGAAACCACGACTCTGGAGTCCCGAAAACCCCTATCTCTATCAGATAGCTACCCGCATAAGGGAAGACCGCCAGTCATTGGATGGTGGCATCACCCGCATCGGTATCCGCTCGTTCGAGTTCCGCGGCAAGGACGGATTCTGGCTCAACGGCAAGCGCTACCACCAGTTGGTAGGTGCTAATCGTCATCAGGACTTTGCCTATGTGGGCAATGCGCTGCCAAACTCACAGCAATGGCGCGATGCCAAGCGATTGCGCGAAGCCGGCTTCACCATCATCCGAACAGCTCACTATCCACAAGACCCATCGTTCATGGATGCCTGCGACGAGTTAGGACTTTTCATCATCGTAGCCACCCCGGGATGGCAGTATTGGAACAAGGATAAGGGATGGGACGAAAAGGTACACCAGAACACGCGAAGCATCATCCGTCGCGACCGCAACCATCCCTGTGTACTCATGTGGGAACCCATCTTGAATGAGACACGCTATCCGGAAGCGTTTGCTTTGCAGGCCCTACAGATTACCAGAGACGAGTATCCCTATCCCTATCGTCCCGTAGCTGCTGCCGACGTGCATTCTGCAGGTGTTGCCGACCACTATGACGTGGTATACGGATGGCCTGGCGACGACTTCAAGGCCGACAAGCCCCAACAGTGCATCTTTACCCGTGAGTTCGGCGAACTGGTAGACGACTGGTATGCCCATAACAACCTCAACCGTGCTTCCCGTTCGTGGGGTGAGCGCCCCATGCTGGTTCAGGCCATGAGCCTCTTCCGTTCCACCGACGAGCTATACAAGACAACAGGACAGTTTATCGGAGGTTGCCAGTGGCATCCTTTCGACCATCAGCGCGGCTATCATCCCGACCCATACTGGGGAGGTATCTACGACGCCTTCCGTCAGAAGAAGACCGCATTTGACATGTTTGCTGCCGTGCTACAGCAACCCACGGAACAGCCCATCGTATCCATTGCCCATGAGATGACGCAATTCTCGGAGCGCGACGTCACCGTCTTCTCCAATTGCGACAGTGTCCGCCTGACCATGTTCGACGGTGAACACTGCTGGACACTTCCCGTCCCTCACGAGGCAGGTCATGCACCTTCACAACCGGTAGTCTTCCGCGATGCCTGGGACTTCTTCGAGGCACGCGATTGGAGCTACACCAAACGCAACTGGCAGAACGTAAAGATGGTAGCCGAAGGCATCATTGGCGGCAAGGTAGTTTGCTGCGAGGAGAAGATGCCTTCACGCAGAAGTACAAAGCTGCGCCTTTACGTTGACGAGATGGGTAAGAAGCTGGTTGCCGACGGTTCTGACTTCGTAGTCGTTGTCTGTGAGGTTACTGATGACCTCGGACATGTTCGCCGCTTGGCCAAGGAGAACATCCGTTTCACCATTGAGGGCGAAGGCGAGATAATTGGCGATGCCGCCATCAATGCCAATCCGCGTGCCGTCGAATGGGGCTCTGCTCCCGTTTTGATTCGTTCTACCCGCCAGGCAGGAAAAATCAAGATCAAGGCGGAGGTACAATTCCCTGGAACGCATGCCCCCACCCCTGCAGAACTGGAAATCGAGAGTGTGGCATACGACATGCCGATGTGCTTTACCGAAACCCATGAGCCCCATAAGCCCCATAAGCCCCATGAGCCCAATAAGCCCCATACCCCCACCCTCTCCGAAAGCGAAAAAGCCAAGATGCTCCAGGAGGTAGAGGCCCAACAGGCCGACTTTGGGATACAGAAATAGCCGATTTATTTTGCCGATTCAAAAAATCTTCGTACTTTTGTCGCCATGACAAGGGTACGAAGATTCTTTTTAGGCCTTCTTCCGGGGCTGCTATTGGTAACTGCTGGCTGGGCGCAGCCGGTACCCTCCGTCATTTCTGAACATTATACGACAGCCCATGGACTGCCGTCGAATAATGTGATGTGTGCACTGCGTAGCCATGACGGTTTCCTGTGGCTAGGCACTTGGTACGGACTCTCACGCTTCGATGGTGCTAAGTTTGTGGTTTATAACCAACCCGTCAACAATGCCTCAGACAATCCGCCACGTAAGATAGAAAGCATCGCTGAAGACGCCCAGGGATGGCTTTGGCTGAAGACGGTTGACTGGAAACTTTATCGATTTAATCCGCAGACAGAACAGTTTCATGCCGTATACAACGAACTGAAACAGTTTGCCAGAAATCTCCAGGTTATCAAGATTCAGTGTACTGACGAAGGACGTATCCTACTGCTCACCAAAGACAAGACACTACTGATGGCTACGACTGACCAGAAGGGGAATTTCTCTATCCGTAAACTGGTTGACGCACAAGGCAAGACAGACCCTCAGTCTTTTCAGTTACGCGAAGATATTACAGCCTCCACAAACGACTATTGGGCTTACGTGGGACGTGACTACCGCATCTTTACCTGGCCAAAGAAGAAAGGTGGTTTGCAAGAGGCTATGGCTAAGGACGACAGCCGCCAGCAACAGCAGTATGAACGAGCCTTACAGATGGCCACAGAAGCAGGCATCAGGAAATATCAGCAACTCTATCAGGACCATGACAGTCTGCTTTGGGTGACTACCGTATCCGATGGCATCTACTGCATCAGTAAGCCTCGTCACGCCTTTAACCTTATGCCTTTGCCTGACAACAACATACCAGGGGTGCGCTGCATCTATCAGACGCGCCAAGGTAACATCATTGTGGGCACGCGCAGCCGTGACGTCTATGTATATCATCCCGATGGACAATTGCTTAAGAGCCTACCCTATGCCCAGTACGGCATCGGTTCCATTTACCATGCTTTGGAAGACAGTCAAGGACGGCTGTGGCTCTCCACCAAAGGCGACGGACTGGTCGTGGGTATCCCCGATGCCTCCCAACCTTTAGGATACCTGTTGACGCATTACCGGCACCAAGCAAGCCAGCCAACCAGCATCAGTGGCAACAACGTATACTGTACTTTTATTGACTCGAAAAAACGCATCTGGATAGGTACGCTTGACGGAGGTCTCAACCTTGTCGTCCAACAAGCCGACGGACAGCTGGCCTTCTATAACAAGCGACATGGGTTCAAGCACTACCCTGCCTACGGACTCTACACCGAGGTGCGCAACATCACCGAAGACCAGAACGGGCGCATCTGGGTGGGCACCATTGACGGGTTGATGAGCCTCAACGGTGACTTCAAGCGCCCTGAGGACATCCGTTTCACCACGTATCAGAACACTGCTGAAACGGCCTTTGCCAACAATGACATCTACACCCTGCACCGCGACCATACCGGACAGATATGGGTAGGAGCCTTTGGAGGCGGACTGCAACGCCTGATCTACGACAAGCAGCCTATCCGCTTCGAACCCCTCGGCATTCGCGAGGGCTTGCGCAACGATGTCATCTACTCCATTACCGAAGACCTGCACGGACGTCTCTGGTTTGCCACCGAGGGAGGTTTGTCATGCTACAACCAGCAGACAGGGCGTATCCGTAACTTCGACCGCTACGATGGCATCCCCAACGTAACGATGGAAGAGACCTCTGCCTGCTGCTGTGCCAACGGTCACCTTTGGATAGGTACCAGACAGGGACTTTTGATCTTCAACCCCGAACAGTTGCAGACCAGCAAGACCGACTACCGTACGTTCATCGTCAACATCACCGCCGACAACCAGCCCTGGTCAGGCACGACGGCTATCCCCTACACCCACGAAATCGAGTTGGAGCACAATCAGAACTCGGTTACTTTCGAGTATGCTGCACTCAAGTTCCAAGACAACAGCCAACTCAGCTACCGTTACCGACTCGAAGGTTACGACCGCGACTGGCACTATGCCGGTGCTCATCGATTGGCCTCCTATAACGAGGTTCCTCCAGGCAACTACACCTTCGTCGTAGAAACCATCGACGAGACACGCTCCGACCTGTCCGATGCGTCACGGTCAGCCGTTCTTCCGTCTACTGCCCGCCTTACCCTGCGCATTCTGCCTCCTTGGTGGGCCACCTGGTGGGCATACCTCATCTACCTTGGTATTGCAGCCGTTGTGACATGGCTCATCGTGCGCACCATTCTTCAGATGAACCGCATGCGCAACGAGGTATACATCAGCCAGCGACTGGCTAAGCTAACCACCAAGCCCAACGATGGTGACGAATTCATTGACCGCTTGCATCGCATCATCCGCCAGAACATTGCCAACAGCGATTTCAACATTGACGATATGGCCAACGAGATGGGACTGTCGCGCTCTGCGTTCTACAAGAAGGTAAAAGGCGTGACCGGCTTTGCTCCTGTCGACCTTATCAAGGAATTCCGTCTCAGCCACGCTTCCGAGCTATTGCAGACCACCAACCTTAACATCACCGAGATAGCCTACCGTTCCGGTTTCAAGGATCCCAGCTACTTCGGCAAGTGTTTCCGCAAGCGCTACGGTATGTCGCCCCGCGAGTTCATCAATCAGCAATAAAGAATAAGAAAAACTGGAACACTACCAAGTAATGTTCCAGTTTCGTTTTTAGTTCAATGACCAACTATTGCTGGCTAACCTTCACGTCACTGACAGTAATGCTGCCACCGTAGCTGTTGATGCTCCAGCAATTCTTCTGGATGCCATAGATACGCTGTGTGCTGCATACATTGTCATTGATGTACATCACAACCACCGAGTTGTCGGTATAGATGTCTACCTTATAAGTGTTGTCTGCCGG
>Ga0256404_1006922_pt1 | contig 18333 bp, 22 predicted proteins | sample RumenRJG_01DNA_FD_185990 | JGI IMG/M metagenome (GOLD analysis project Ga0256404, IMG submission 185990) | Bovine rumen microbial communities from Lethbridge, Alberta, Canada - RJG_01 | ecosystem: Host-associated > Mammals > Digestive system > Stomach > Rumen | place: Canada: Alberta | collected...
CAGATAAAGCTCGGGAAACCGAGCTTTATCAGTCCGAACATCAATTCTTTCCGGAGACACGAAGATGAGCAGTTTCCGGACATCAGACCAGATCAGATACGGGACATTTCAGAAGAGCAGTAACAATAAAAGCCTTAATGAAAGGTTTTTTCATATTACTTGAAGTCTGATGTTTGCACAATCCCGATTTGTGTAACCCCTTACATATTGAAACTGATTCTTCCGAATGCTTTACTATGTGTAGATTGTATACATCATACATATCAGGAGGAATCATGAAGACCATTGAAATTCCGTATTACACCTCCCATATGGAGCTGCATGTTGACGAAAAGAATCTGAAAGCAGTAATCCGCGCCAAGATGCATGAATTCAGAACAGAGAAGACCGAAACGGAAATCGTGAAAGAAGCGATGGACAATCCGATCGGAACGCCGAAGCTGGAAGAACTTGCCAAGGGCAAGAAGAAAGTCGTCATCGTGACCAGCGATCATACCCGGGCAGTCCCGAGTAAGATCACCCTTCCGCTGGAACTTGCTGCAATCCGCAAAGGTAATCCGGATGCGGATATCACGATTCTGATTGCGACTGGTCTGCATCGGCCTACCACCGAAGAAGAACAGCGCCGGATGTTCGGCGATGAGATCGTCGATCATGAGAAGATCGTGGTCAACAAAGCTTTTGAACCGGATCAGTTCGTGATGATGGGCGTGCTTCCATCCGGAGCAGAGTTCCATGTCAATAAGCTCGCGGCAGAGGCTGATCTTCTGATTACCGAAGGGTTTATTGAGCCTCACTTTTTTGCCGGCTTCTCCGGCGGCAGAAAGAGCATACTGCCTGGTGTCTGCTCGGCTGAGACGGTCAATGAGAATCATTCTTACAAAGCCATTGCGAGTCCTTATGCAAAGACCGGTGTCCTCGAACATAATCCGATTCACGAAGACATGGTCAGAGCTGCCCGCATGGTGAATGTGCAGTATATCCTGAACGTCGCATTGAATGCAGAGAAGAAAGTCATTGCCGCATGGGCAGGCGATCTGGAGCAGGCACACGCGGAGGGCGTTGCCTTCATCCGCAAGTGGAGCCAGTGCGAAAGCATCACCGGTGACATCGTCGTGACTTCCAATGGCGGCTATCCGCTGGATCAGAACCTGTATCAGAGTCCGAAAGCTGTCGCAACGGCTGAGGCATGTGCAGGCGATGATGGAGTTATCATCATGTGCTGCAGCTGTGTGGACGGCATGGGCGGAACGCATTTTGCAGAGCTGATCCGCATGGGCACGCCGGAAGAGATTGATGCATATCTCTCGAAGATTCCTTCCAAGGAAACGATCCCGGAGCAGTGGTGCCCGCAGATCTATGCCCGCATTCTGCATAAGCACAAGATGATTCTGGTTTCCAAGCTTGATGAGGAAACAGTCCGGGCTTGCAATATGATTCCTGCGAAGTCTGCAGATGAAGCACTGAAGATTGCGCTTGAAATGAAAGGCCAGGATGCCAGCGTAGTTGTGATTCCGGACGGCGTCAGCGTTCTGGCAGTAGCACCGGAGGGAAAGTAAGCATGGCAGAAGAAAAGAAAATCGCCCTGAAGGTCAATGACAAAGATAATGTCGCAACGATCTTCGCAAATGGCATCACAGACGGAATGGTTGTAGAAGTACGCGATCCGAGAGGAAACATGGAAGAGGTTAAGGTCATCGGCGATATTCCGTATGGCCACAAGATCGCTCTGAAGCCGATTCATAAAGGCGAGCTGATCATCAAGTACGGAGAAGAGATTGGCATGGCAAGTGCCGATATCGTAAAAGGCGAATACGTGCATGTGCATAATCTTGAAAGCATGCGCGGCAGAGGAGACTGGGAAAAAGGAGGCAGAAAGGAATGAAATGGTATGGCTATCGCAGACCGGATGGGTCTGTGGGTTCCAGAAATTATGTTGCCATCATTCCGTCGGTGACATGTGCCAATGATGTGGCGAATGCGATTGCCCATGAAGTTCAAGGAACCGTTGTCTACCTGCATCATCAGGGATGCTGCCAGCTGCCGCCAGATCTTGATCGGGTCACGGAAACGCTGATCTCCCTTGGCAAGAGTCCGAATGTCGGGGCAGTTCTGATTGTCTCTCTCGGCTGCGAGGGCACCGACCATGAACGCATGTACAAGGAACTGAAGGCAACCGGAAAGCCGGTAGAGATCATCCATATCCAGGAACTCGGCGGTGTTTCCAAGGCAATTCAGGCCGGTACGGATATTGCCAGAAAGCTTGTCATTGAGATCTCCGGCATGCAGCGTACCGAAGCAGATATGAGTGAGATTGTCATGGCAATCAAGTGCGGCGCCAGCGATACCACGAGCGGTATGGCCAGCAACTGCGTAATCGGCTATGTGGCAGATCATCTGGTAGACCTTGGAGCAACGGTCATCTTCGGAGAAACGACCGAGTTCCTCGGCGGCGAGCATCTGCTTGCCCGCAGAGCAGTCAACAAGCAGGTCGCTGATAAGATCTATGAGATCGTCAACAACATGGAGACACGGGCAAAGAGTGTCGGCTGCGATATGCGCAGGGGCCAGCCGACGCCAGGCAATATTGCCGGCGGTCTGTCGTCCATTGAAGAGAAGAGTCTCGGCGCAATTGTGAAAAGCGGAAGCCGCCCGATTCAGGGCGTGCTGGAGTATCCGGAACATGTCACAACTCAGAAGGGGCTGTGGATCAAGGATACACCGGGGCGGGAACCTGAGATCCTGACCGGAATGGCAGCTACCGGAGCACAGTTCATGTGCTTCTCTACCGGCAGAGGTGCCCCGCAGGGCTTTCCGAGCATGCCTGTAATCAAGATCTGCGGAAATCCGAACACTTATGAACGGATGCAGAACGACATGGATCTGAATGCAGGACTGATCATTACCGGCGAAAAGACAATTGAGCAGGTCGGAGAAGAAGCGATCGCAAAGCTGGTCCGCGTCCTGAATGGAGAAATGACCAAGAACGAAGCGATCCAGTACTTCTCAGCCATCGATATTCACTGTCTCGGCCCGGTCATCTGATCGAAAACAAGGAGGATAGAATCATTTATGAATCCAGTATTAGCGATGATCATCGGCATCGTGATCATGATGGTGCTGATTATCAAGACAAGACTTCACCCATTCCCGGCAATGATTATTTCGGCAATTCTGATTGCCATTCTCTCCGGAAATGCACTGCTGGTCGGAACCGGCAATGAGGGCGGCAGCCTTCTGAGCGTTGCGATCTCCACCGTTACCTCAGGCTTCGGCGGAACGATGACCAGTATCGGCATCGTGATCGGCCTTGGCTGCATCATGGGCATCTTCCTTGAGAAGAGCGGTGCGGCAAAGCGCATGGCCCTCAGCATTCTCAAGGTCGTCGGCGTCAAGCGTGCTGATGTCGTGCTCGGCCTTACCGGTTTCGTAGTTTCCATTCCGGTATTCTGCGACAGCGGCTTCGTCATCCTGTCGTCTCTGGCAAAGGAATTCTCCCGTCTGACCAAGAAGTCCATGGTTCAGCTGGGCGGCATTCTCGGAATGGGGCTCTATATTACTCACTTCATGGTTCCGCCTACCCCAGGACCTCTGGCGGTTGTTTCGACCTTCCAGAATGAAGGAATCAATATCGATCTTGGAATCTTCATTCTCTGCGGTCTTGCCTTCTCAGTTCCGCTGTTCATCTTCTCTGTGTATCTCTTCCGCTATTACGGAAAGAAGTATGAAGGAAAGTTCGTAGTGCCGGAAGAAATCGATCCGAGCAAGTATACGGAAGCACAGTATGCGGTTCTGCAGAAGATTTCAAAGAAGCTTGACAGCGGCAAGGAACTGGAAAACAACGATTTCGAAGAACTCCTCACCACAGAGAAACTCCCTGGAGCCGGAATCTCCTTCCTGATTCTCCTGCTGCCGGTATTCCTGATTCTCGCAAATACGATCGTTTCCCAGACCGCAATGAAGACTTCCATGTTCGGTCAGATCATCACTTTCCTCGGCAATCCGGTGATCGCATTATTCCTCTCCGTATGTCTCGGTGCATTCTGCCTGACCGAAGGCAAGACAAACAAGGAAATCCAGGGCATGATGGGCGACGCCCTCAAAGATGCAGGCCCGATCGTATTCATCACTGCTGCTGGCGGAGCTCTCGGTGCGGTCGTCAAAGCAACCGGGGCTGCTCAGATCATGGCTCAGGGCATTGTCAATGCAGGCGTCCTTCCGATCCTGGTACCGCTCCTGATCGGAACAATCATGAGATTCCCGCAGGGATCCGGAACTACTGCAATGATTACCGGTTCGGCAATCATCGCTCCGATGCTTGGTACTCTGAGCATCAATCCGTATCTTGCCGGAATGGCTCTCTGCCTTACTACGATGTGCCCGTCCTTCCTGAATGACTCCTACTTCCATGTAGTAACGAACTTCTCAGGGCTGGATATCAACACCTCTCTGAAGACCTGGACCATCAGCACAATCCTGGTGCCGTTATTCGGTTCCGTGCTGCTGATTATCCTGAGTCTCTTCATCCACTGAATTTCACCCGAACTGCATGGATGCTTTTCTCAGGAAGCGTCCATGCAGTTTTCGTTTCCTTTGGTGTATCATATCCGTGTAGCTTATGAAACAGATCACAACTATCAGCCAGCAGGCTTACGAAATCATTAAAGAAGATATTTTTTCCGGCCGCTATCCATCCGGAACGTGGCTGCAGGAAAAGACGATTGCCGAAGAACTCGGCATCAGCCGCTCTCCGGTGCGCGAAGCGCTTCGCATGTTAGCAGCAGACGGCATCGCTACCGTCACCCCGAATAAGGGCATCTTCGTCAGAACCTATACGCCGAAGGATATCGAGAACATCTTCGAAGTCCGCGAAGCCATTGAGAACTACGCAATGATCCACACGGATTCCGAAGTCATCCTTTCACATCAGAAAGAACTCGAAGACGAAATCAGACAATTTCAGAAACTGCATAAGAGCGGAGACCTCGAAGCATATATCCGTCTTGATGCACAGTTCCATCATCAGATCGTTGAGATGAATTCCAATGATCTCATGACCGCGCTCTATGAGAAAGCAGAAAACCAGAATCATCAGTTCCGCATCATTTCTCTTACCAGCAAGAAGCGGTTCGATGAATCCGAGCAGGAACATTCCGAGATCCTCGAGAATCTTCTGAACGGCAGAAAAAAAGACGCCTGCAAAGTCAATTCCAGGCATCTTGCCCTGGCCAGAGACCAGGTCATTGATTATCTGCGCGAACAGGCAGAAAACGAGAAAGCCAGCGACTGAGCTGGTTTTCTTTCATGAAACCGGAAACTGATACGAATTCTTCTGTTTCTCAATCTCATGATTCAGAAACAGAATGATGTTTGCTGCAGCCCATGCACATCCCATCAATGCTGAAACATTCACCTTCTTCAGTGCCAGCCACAGAATCAATCCCATCACTGCTCCGAAGCAGATGCCTTCTAAGATCTGAATCACGAGTGCACTGCGCTTCACAGTCACCATATGACCATGGAACTCTGCACTCCACCCGCTCTTCCATGCCAGAACTGAGATCAGATCTCTGCAGATGCAGAGATCAATTTCTGCCTGGATCCTGGAAGGAATTCTCTCGGCGGTCCACTCTTTTCCGCACTGATACTGATGGTCTTCTGCCTGGAATGCATAACATGCCTTCAGGTTTTCCTTCAGATAGACCGCATATACCGGAAGCTTCCTGGATACTGCCTCTCTGCACAGATCTTCCCGCTTGCCGAGATCCGTTTCCACATCCTTCTCAATTCTCGTTCCCTTTGAAACCCGGAAGATCCGGTATTCTCCTGCCGTTCCGATCATGATGCATGCCTCCGGATCAGAAGAACGGTCAGATCATTGACATTGGTCCCTGTAGGTCCTGTAATCACAAGACCGCCCGCTTTCTTCAGGGCATGGTAGCTGTCATTCTCCGCAAGCACTTGCGGAATCAGAATACCCTGTTCCTTCAGCATCGCACACGTATGCTCATCCGCAATTCCCCCTGCCGCATCCGTAGGACCATCCGTTCCGTCACTGCCGATGGAGAAGATGCAGGTATCTCTGCAGTCACGGATTCCTTCTGCTGCAGAAAGCACCAGCTCCTGGTTCCTTCCGCCTTTTCCCGAACCATGCAGATGAACAATCGTCTCTCCGCCGAGAATCCAGGCTGTCGAACGCTCAATGTTCTGATGATCTCTTGCAATAGATGCCAGGAAGCTTCCAGCCTCCTTTGCTTCGCAATTCAGCGAAGCAGTCAGGAAAACCGGCTCATAGCCAAGTTCCCGGCACTTCTTCTCTGCGCTTCTGCACAGCTGCTTCACGCTGCCGGTAATCCTGGTCTCCACATAATCCAGCTTCTTCGGCGTCTCGACCTCCAGAAGGCTCCATGCTTTCTTAGACAGATTCAGCGCATATTTCTTTGCAATGGCAAGTGCTTCCTCACACGTATGCGAATCCGGATATGCAGGTCCGGAAGCGATCGAATCCAGCGGATCGCCGATGATATCAGAAAGCACGATCGAGAAGACTCTTGCCGGTCTGCACTTCTCAGCAAACTTCCCGCCCTTCACGTCAGAAAGGCGCTTGCGGATGATATTGATCTCTGTAATATCTGCTCCGCAGGCAAGCAGCTGCTTTGTGATATCCTGCAGTTCTTCTGGCGGAATAAGAGGATCTTCAAACAGTGCACTGCCTCCTCCGGAAACCAGAAGCAGTACCAGATCTTCCGGTTTCAGACCGCTGACCAGCTGTTCTGCTTTTCTGGTGGCAGAAAAGCTGTTCTCATCCGGGACCGGATGACCTGCCTCATAGCATTGTACCTGCGGAATCTCTTTCTGCACATGTCCGTACTTCGTGATGCAGATACCTTCGCTGATGCGATCCTGAAGCACGCTCTCTGCTGCTTCCGACATAGACCAGGCTGCTTTTCCGAAGGCAACCAGAATGATTCTTCCGGATACGTCCGGAAGTTCCTTCAATGCCCGTTTCACTGCTTCATCCGGTCTTGCTTCATGCAATGCAGTCCGGATGATCTGCATCGCTTCTTCTTGAATGATCATAGACAAACTGCTCCTATATCAGTATTTTAGAACATTCCTGCATGAAGGAATACCAGGATGGACACTCCTGCAAAAGATGTTCACGCCAGATCTTTTCGCCTGTTCTGCATTGGTAACAGTTTACAAGAAATCTTCAAGATTCACCTGTGGTATTGTCAATGAAACAGCTATACGCAATTACAGTGATCTGATATATGACTCAAGCCCGGTCCAGTTTCTGGAATTGAGGAATTCTTCTGGAATGATAAAAGATCCTCCTACTGCAGCAATGTAGCTTTGTTTCAGATAAGACTTGTAATTGTCTAAATTAATTCCTCCCGTGGGAATAAATGTGATATTCGGAAAGGGACCATGAAGAGATTGAATTGTTTTCAGACCCCCATAGCTTTCCGCTGGAAAGAACTTCAGAGTCTGAAAACCATATTCACTTGCTTTCATTACTTCGCCGGGGGTTACGACGCCGGGAAAGTATTCGACGTTCTTTCTGATCGCGGTTTTTGCCACATCTTCTGAAAAACCTGGAGAAATCAGAAATGAAGCTCCTGCTGCAATTGCTTCTTCTGCCTGATGATTAGTCAGAACGGTTCCGGCTCCTACCTGAATGCCATCAATTTCAGAAATAATTCTGATCGCATCTGCTGCATATTCTGAGCGAAAGGCAATTTCAAGCTGTGGGATTCCCGCATGAATAAGAACAGATGCCAAAGGCTTGCAATCTTCTAAGTTCTGAAAAGTCACAAGCGGAAGCAAGCGTCTGTATATTTTCAGATGATTCATGTTTTCAGATCCTCCTGATATTATTTCGAGATTCTAGTATTCGAAAACTTGACTTATGAAAACTGGTTTTGTTCAGATCCTGCTGAATGAAACCAGTTTTCCAGGAAAACCATATATCGTCTGCGACCAGTAAAGAGTTATTGAAAATTGCAGAAGTAGATTTTTTCTGCAGTTTTCGGATGTTGAACCTTTCCTTGAATCAGATGATGATGAACTACGTCAGGGAGGAAGTATGGATAATATTTACAAACAATATGGCCTTTCACCTGTCATTAATGCAGATGGAAGAATGACCGCACTTGGAGTATCAACTATCAGTGACGATGTTGCTGCTGTAATGAAAGAAGCAGCTCAGAACTATGTCGTGATTGATGATCTTTATCGCACAGTTGGTGCAAGACTTGCAGAAGTGCTTCATTGTGAAGATGTATGCCCAACGGAGTCTGCTTCAGCAGGAATCGCTCTTGCTGTAGCGTCGCTGATCTGCGGAAATGATATTGCTAAAGTCAAAACACTTACTCAGACTGCTGCAAAGACCTCAAAGCGCGAGGTCATTCTGCTCCGCGGACAGAATATTGACTTCGGTGCTCCGATCCAGCTCATGATTGAAACCGGCGGGGGCAAAGTAGTCGAAGCAGGGTTTTCCAATGGCTCCACTGCTTCAGATGTAGAAAATGCAATTAACGAGAATACACTTGCGCTATTCTTCGTGAAGAGCCACCATTGCGTCCAGAAAAACATGTTAGGGCCGGAAGAGATGATTGCGATTGCAAAAAAGAATAATCTTCCGATCATTGTTGATGCAAGTGCAGAAGAAGATCTTGAAAGATATTACAAGATGGGAGCAACCTTTGTCTGCTATTCAGGAGCGAAAGCAGTAAGCGGATGCACATCCGGTTTTGTTGAATGCCAAACTCACGAGTATGCAGAAGCGATGCGTCTTCAGTATAAAGGAATAGGCAGAGTGATGAAGATCGGCAAAGAAAACTGCATGGGCTTGCTTGCCGCGGTGACTGCATATCAGAAGAACGGTGGTTATAAGCCAATTGTTTCTACCGATGATCTTAAGGCATTCAATGAGAAAATTGCTAAGATCCCAGGGCTGAGCGCTTCCATTATTCAGGATGAAGCAGGTCGTCAGATTATCCGCTCCAAGATCACAGTGAAAAAAGAAGAATATGGAATTGATGCAGTTGAGCTGAATAAACGTCTTCATGAAGAGAACCCGAAAATCTATCTTCGCGATCATATGGCAAAGCAAGGATCTCTTGCAGTCGATCCCAGACCGCTTGCCTCAGTAAAAGATCTCGATGAGATTCTGGAAGTTCTGAAGAGAATTCACGAAGGCCGGTGATCTGATCACCTTCTTCCGGCAGCTGCCTGGCAGATTGATTCCGATCATTCCTGATCCTCTAGATTAGATATGGATTTTGCAGAAAAATAAAGTGTACTGCAAGAATCCTGAATGCTTATTCTGATGGACGGCCATTAAACTTTAGACAAAGGAAAAAGAAGTTGAAAAGAAGGCAGATAGAAATTTTGAACAGGATTCTTGAATCACGAGATTCTGTCGCTCTCAATGAATTAATTGCTGAATTCGGCAAAAGCGAACGAAGCATTCGTTATGATATCAAGACTATTCGCGAGGAGCTTGCTGAATACGGCATTTGTCTTGAGAGCAAGAGCGGAGATGGATATTACATAATAGCGACTCAGATCCCAGAATGCATCAATCTGCTTAACTCAGGCAAACTGAATGATGAACAGATTATCAATGAAGATCTGGCGGCTAAGAGCTTCTGTCTCCTATTCGGGAAAGGGGGATACGAAACATTAGATAGTCTGACTCTGAAAGTGAACAGTTCAAAAGGAACGCTGAATAAATCACTGAAAGATTTCAATTCGCAGCATGCCGGGATAAACTTCGAATTCGGCAGAAAGGGAGTAAGGCTCAGCGGCGATGAATATTTCCTTCGGGAAAAAGCGATTCAGTATTCTTCCATTTTATTTCAGAGCTTCACGCTTTCAGATGATGAGAGACAAGGAGTCAATGATGCTGTAAAAAAGGCGAACGAGGCATTTGATGTATGGATTACTGCAAAAGGGTTTCGTGACCTGACTTCCTATTGCGAGGTTTCTCTGATCCGTAAAAAAAACTCAGGCACCACTTATGATACAAAATTCCTGGATCATGATGAAACTCTTTATGCCGCTTTCCTTTTAAAAGAACTCGGAATTGAATCTAACGGCAAAGAGCTTGCATGCATGGTTCGCCACATGATCCATTGCGGAGTTGTGGTGTCAGAAGATGGGATTCTTCAGCAGAAGACAGCAGAAGAAACGGATGGCTTGATTGATCGGATTGAACAAGAATGTCGAAAAAGAGATGTCTGGCTGTCAAAATCAGACCTATCCAGAGATCTGAAGAGACACCTGAATCAGCTTGCGAAATGCCTGGTATATGGAATCGAACCTCCGGAAAATCCGATGCTGATAAACATCAAAACAAACTATCGGGAAGCCTTCGAAATTGCGAAAGATGCTGCCCAAGGATGGAAGTTCTGCGGTGGTCATGAACTGAGTGAAAGTGAAGTCAGCTATGTTGCAATTTATATTTATCAGGATACGCAGCATAAGCCTCATGAATCGAAAAAGGTATTAGTGGTATGTGCTACCGGGAAAGGGTTATCCAGTGTTTTTGCTTCAAAGATTGCTGATCGGTTCCCGGATCTTGAGATAGTTGGCTTAGACAGTGCCTATCACGCCCTATCTGATACCAAAGGGGCTGACTTCATCATTTCGACTGTTCCGATACGGGAAGCCTCTATTCCGGTGGTTGTAGTGACGGCCATGCTGAATGACCTGGATCTTGATCTGATCGATTCCTATGTCCATGGCGGAATTCATCCGAAAAATGCTCCTCTTGAAACTGGCGCATTGAATCCAGCAATTGATTCAGGTGAATTGAAAAAAGCCTCAGAGAGCATCGGAGCTGCATTGCTTGCGTTAATTGACACTTTGAATGATCTTCCGAATGAATTCCATCTGAGTACGGAAGTAATCAATGCCTTGCTGATTCACCTAGTCTTTGCAATCCCGAGATGGTGTTCTCCGGATGAGGAAGCAAATGATATGGCAGGAAAACAGCTGTTGAGTTACAGGAAAAAATACCCGGAAATTACAGCATTAATGGATGGCTTCTTCAAGAAGACGGAACAGGTGTTAGGCGTGCAGATCAGTGAAGGAGAAAGGGTAGCATTCTACGTTTATATACTGAGGGGAAACTGATATGAAAAGTGTACTGGTAAAAAATGGACGGCTGATGGTCGACACCAAAAATGATCACATTCTTGATGGAGATATTCTGATCAGAAACGGTGTGATCGAGGAAATTTCCAAGCAGATAGATGAAACGAGAGCTGAAACTGTAATCGATGCTCAGAGTAATTTCGTCAGTCCCGGATTTATCGATATTCATACACATTGTTATCCGATCGGGAAGCTTGGCATGGATCCTGACACACTTGGTATTCAGCGCTGGTCAAGCACAATCTTTGATGCAGGTACTGCCGGCCCGGAAACTTTTGAGGACTTTAAGACAAACTACATTGATAAAGCAAAAACCAAAGTGTTCTCTTTGCTGAATTTATCTAGGCGCGGGATAGAAGTAGGACATGAACTTGATAGTCTTGAAAAGCTTGATCCTGATGGTGTCAGAAAACTGGTAAAGAAGTATCCGGATACGATCGTGGGATTAAAAGCAAGAGCATCGCAGTCAGTTGTAGGGAAGATGGGTATTACGCCGATCCGTCTTACCGCTGATCTGGCACATGAATTAGGGATACCGGTTCTTGTTCATGTCGGGCATTATCCTCCGGCATTAACAGAAGTCCTCGACTGTCTGCAAAGCGGCGACAGTATCACGCATGCTTACCATGGAAAACCTGGCGGATTGATTCAGAATGGACAGATTCTTCCTGAAGCAGTAGCTGCAAGGAAAAGAGGAGTAAAGTTTGATGTCGGCCACGGGGAAGAGAGCTTCTGCTTCAGTACCTATCAGAAAGCATTAGAGCTTGGGTTTGATTGCGATACGATCTCATCTGATCTTCATAAGAGAAACTATAACGGACCGGTTTACAGCAATGTCCTTTGTGTATCAAAGCTGATCAACTGCGGCGAAACGCTTAGCCTTGCGGTCGATAAGGTTACCAGGGCTCCAGCAGAGAATTTTCACCTCAGAAACCTTGGCGTTCTGAAGCAAGGTTATGTTGGCGATGTGTTTATCTTCAGATATGCAGATTGCAGCGAAGATGTGCTTGATTCGATGGGCAACAAACTGCACATGTACAAGAAGATTGAACCAATGAACCTGATTATCAGCAGAGGTGAGGAAAGTGAAATTCTATAAACAGCTGATAGATGAGAAAGCCGGCTCTGATAAAGGCGAGATTCTGAAGGTGGCTTCTGAAATTGAGGAAGAAATGCAGAAACAGGGAATCCATTATTCAGATGATAATTTCGAAAAAGTTGCTGACAACCATGTGGTTGAATTATCAACCAGAGTGGTCAGAGGAAACATGCTCAAGGATGCGGATAATCCTTATGACCAAACGCAGATTACCGCTGATTCCTGGGAAAAAGCAAATGAAGTAAAGGAAAAGCTGAGAAAAGACTGCGGGATTGAATTGACAGGAATTGAAACATTTCTGTTATCAACTCATTTCATGATTAATTCGGAGGAGGCAGGAAAATGAGCTTAACAATTGTAATCGGAACCAGAATGGGCGGAGGCAGCAAGATCAAAGACGGTGCTGAGAAAGCCTTCAAAGATGCTGGGGTAGACGGAAAGGTGATTGTTATTCCGGGAATGGCAGCAGACATGAAGCTGGGAATGACGATGAAACAGAATAATGCTGATCTCGGAATCAGTCAGTGCGGATCCGGCGGCGCTGGTGCAATTACTGCAAGCACTCTGCTTGGATGGAAGCAGAAGAGTCAGCTTGACAGTGCAGAAGCTGCTGCACAGGCAGTTCATGAAGGGTATCGTCTGATCGGCATGAGGTTTAACGATACAGAAGAAGTTGGCTACAAAATCACAGAAGCACTGATCAAAGAAAGCGGAAAATAACCCATGCAGGATCAGCTTCTGAAAACAATGAAGCGTTCCTATGAAGTAACAGCTTCCGGCGACAAATACGTGAATGTTGTCGGCTCACTTTTTAATCAGATGAGAAGCAAGGCTTATGAGGATCTTGGCGGAAAACCTCTGATCAATCTGAAAGCTGAGGAAGTTTACTTCGAGGATGTAAAGGTCAATAAGTACACAGAACGCTTCCTGTTCCTGTTTTGGCCCCGCGAGAAAAAGGACTTTACCATTAAGGCACGCATAATGGTAGTCATAGATTATCTGGATCTGAAAGAGGAGGATATCAAATGATACAGATTGTCATCTATTCGCTGATCATTGGTGCGATTGGCGGAGGCTGCATCGCTGCTGGTGCTGCTCGAATGAACTATGCACCGGAGATTCAGTCAATGGGCGCATTCAGAACATTAGGGGAACTGAATGCATGTGCAGGGGATCCTGCAGCTCATCTATCATTCGGACTGGGTTTCTTCTTCAATGCTGCTGCGCAGACCGTTGCAGCTGGTTCCCTCACTCAGGATGTGATGCATCGTATTGTTCCTAACTGGGCTGCTGGTCTTCTGCTGCTGAAGAACAGAGATGTCAAGCAGACTCTGTGGAATCCTGCAAGAATGATGTGCATGGGTGCTGCAGTTGGAGCTGTAGTCGTTACATTCCTGAATACTCTGGCATCCCTGATTCCGGAAAAGCTTTCTACAATTGCTGCAAATGTACTGAGTCCTGCAACATCCTGGCTGATCAATCCGGTAATGCCTGCAGTGTTCTGGCTTGCTGCAATTGATGGCGGCAAGTTCACGGGTCTCTGGGGAACGATCCTCGGCGGCGTATCCGCGGCAATTTCCGGAAATGCAGTACCTGGTGTTGTTCTTGGCATTCTGATCGGGAAGACCGCAGAGAACAATGGCTATTCTTCAAAGATCTTCAAGATCATGCTTGCAATCGTTATAGTCATGTTCTTCGCGATTGGTTACTTCCGCGGATTCTGGACAAACCTGTTTACATTTGGAGCATAAGGAGATACTGCCATGAGTGAAAATAACAATGCTAAAAAGGCCTGGATTGACAGACTGAATGATTTCTTAATGAAGGATAATACCTTCATCCTGCTGATTGCTGGTGCTGCGGCGGCCATCTTCGCGGGTACCTTCATGTTCATCAACTACCATACCGGTGCATTCAATGAGGTTTCCATCACTGCCATGCTCAGCGATGGCATGAGCACAGGTGACTATTCTGCTGCTGCAGGTTTTGCGGCTGGATTTCTGATTGCGCGTATTCTTGAAGGACCGCTGGTCGGACTTCTGGATATCGGCGGATCTCTCCAGACCGGTGTCGGAATTGGTATCCCGGCGCTAATGCTTTCTATGGGCATTGAGGCTCCGCTGCATAACTTCGGCCTGGCTCTCATTGTTGGCTTTGCAATCGGTGCAGTTCTTGGCGTGATCATTATGGCGATCCGCAAATTCGTTCCGAAGGGAATTGCAGTTGGCGGAACAGATATCATGATGGGCGCTGGCAACCGTACTGGACGGTTCCTTGGCCCGATGATCATTATCGCTGCTTGCTCTTATAACGCATGGGTCGGTATTGGCTCAATTATCGGTGCTGCTATTTTCTACAAGTGGGGCAAAGACATTACAGGCGGTGCTATTATCGGCGCAATGATTCTTGGCGCTATTATGATGTAAGAGCTATTTTTGAGAAAGAGGAATGAAATCAATGTCAGAATTATGGATTAAAGACAGAGCGTGCATTAACGTTCTTGGCGGTTCAATTGAAAATGCCGAAGAGATTTACAAGGCTTCCGAAGGCCATGCCCTTGTGGGAGTACTGACTGCAAACTATCAGTGTGTCGATGATGCAATCGTTGATATGCAGAAGTACAACGAAGTGCTCAATGGAAACCTTTCAGTAGGTCTCGGAAATGGAAACCCTGCGCAGTGCTATGATGTTGCTGCAGTTGCAAAAGCAGTGAAGTGCAAGCATTATAATCAGGCATTTACTTATGTCAGTGCAACGCGTGCAAACGTAGGGAATGATGATGCAATTGTCAATGCTATGTGCACACTGACAGGCACTCCTGGTATTATCCGGATTTCCACTGGACCTATCTCAAGCAAGTCAGAAAAAGGAGCAGACGTTCCTGTTGATACTGCAATCGACATGATTCGCGATATGGGCGGTTCCAGCATCAAGTTCTTCCCGATGCATGGGCTTGCTCATCGTGAGGAAGTGGTCGCAGTTGCTGAAGCTTGCGGCAGAAAAGGCCTATGGTTTGAACCGACAGGTGGAATTGACTTAGACAATTTCCGTGAAATTGTTGATATCTGCCTGCAGCAGAACGTAAGAAGATTCATTCCTCATGTATACTCCAGTATTATTGATAAGGAGACAGGACTTACCAGGGTTGAGGATGTCAAGAAATTGGTAAAGATCCTGGAAGAGGAATTAGCTTAGTTTCTAGAAAAAGAGAAGCAGAAGTTGGCAAGAAACCATCTTCTGCTTTTTTTGCTTGTAAATTGAAAAACGCGCACGTCAGGGGGCGCAGATCGTTTGGCGAACCGGATTTAGAGATACAGACCACTCCGCCCGTTAAGTTGTATTGCAGCCAGCATAACAATGCATTACAATTTGGCCAAAGGAAGGTGCTTACCATGAAAGATTCAACAGTTAGCGCTCGCGTTGAAACGAATATCAAAATTGAAGCAGAGGATATTCTGCAGAAGCTGGGGGTTCCATCATCAGTCGTTATCAATTCGCTGTATCGCCAGATTATCTATCACAAAGGCATCCCGTTTTCGTTAACAGTGCCTGCGGAACCGGAAACAATAGATAGCATGTCGGAAGACCGACTTGATGCGAAATTGTCCCGTAGCTATGCTCAGTCTGTTGCCGGTGATGGTAGACCGGTGAAAGATGTTTTTGATGATCTCGAAAGGAGTTTAAAATAAAATTAGTGGATTCTTTCGAAATAGTCATTACTCCCGATGCCGAGGCTGATCTTCTGGAGATCAGAGATTACATAGCTTATACGCTTCTTGTGCCGGATGTTGCACTGGATTACATTCGGGTAATTCGCAGAGAGATCGAGAAGCTGTCGTATATGACAGTAAGTATTGCTCCGATTGATAAGGAGCCTTGGCATAGTCGAGGTGTCCATAAGATCATCGCTAAAAATTTCTATATCTACTACAGGCTAGACGAATCATCAGGCAGAGTATATGTTATGATCGTAATTTACGCAAAAAGAGACCAGCTTAAGGCGCTTAAGAAAATTCCTATCGATCATTGAGACAAAGGCAGTTTCTTTTGAGAGATGTGGGGGCTGCCTTTCTATATCGCCGCGCTTCCCGTGGATCTTCTTGTAGCAACTCCAGCATAAACTTTCGAGGTTGCTCTCATCATTCGTCCCACCCTCGGAGAGTGGGAGGATGTGGTTCACCTCCTCGGCCACTTCATACCTGCCGCGCTGTATTTACTCACTTGAATTTTGGACTGCTTTATATTGGAAATACAGATTTTTACAATGGCAGATTAGATTCTGATCGTTATATGAGCGTAATGTACAAAGACCCATTACCATCAGATATGGGAATTATGGCTGGATGGGATTATCTTGATGATAACAGTCCTACGGTTGAATTAATACCAGAGCGAAATATGGAAACAGGAATTGAAGAGCCTGCTCGTTTCAGTGCTTCATCCGGTCTTGCTTCATGCAATGCAATCCGGATGATCTGTATCGCCTCTTCCTGAATGATCATAGACAAACTGCTCCTATATCAGTATTTTAGAACATTCCTGCATGAAGGAATACCAGGATGGACACTCCTGCAAAAGATGTTCACGCCAGATCTTTTCAGACCCTTTACATGCCTGTGATCTTTCCGGAAACCGTTCATTCTATGATATTCGTGCCTGGGGAGGAGAAGTGGCAATGATGTTTTCTGCAATCGTTTCTCCGATCTTGCTTCTGTCTGCGCTTGCCGGAGCTCTGCTTGCCCTGATCTCTGTTCTGTTTCTGAATCATGCAGGGCATCTCTCCGCGGTATTCTGGCGGCTCATCCTTTCAGTTTCGATCCTGATGATTGCCTTTCCGCTGATCATCTTCTCGGATGAATTCTTTTCCTTCAGCATTCTCCTGTTCCTGATCTTTCTGGCCAACGGCCTCTGTTTTCTCTGTGCAGCGATCTATCTGCTTTCTCAGTCTCTGCGCGAGCTTTCCTCTTATCTGCAGACCAGGCATAGAAAAACCTGAAGCAAATGCCTCAGGTTCAGTGGTTCTTCTGATGTTCAGAAAGGATTGCCGCCAGGCAGATCGAATTCACTTTGACATCCTTCGTATCCGAGCGGGACGTCAGAATGACCGGTGCTGCCGTGCCCGTCAGGATGCAGCCAGCTTTGACTCCCGGCACCATGTGCTGAATTGCCTTATAGGTAATATTGCCCGCATGGATATCCGGGAAGATCAGAATATCGCTCTTTCCGGCACACGGTCTGTCCTGTGCGCCTTTTTCAATTGCCGCCTGTTCATACAGGGCAATATCAAGAGAAAGCGGTCCATCGACGACGCATCCGGTGAGCTCTCCGGCTTCATTTGCTTCATGAAGCTGTTCTGCTTCTACCGTTGCCGGCATCTTCGGATTCACAACTTCGACCGCTGCCAGCGGTGCTACCTTCGGGTTCTCCACTCCGCAGGCATTGGCAATCTCCACACAGTAGCGGATCATCTCTTTCTTATCATCGAGAGTCGGGTACGGAATGAATGCCACATCTGACAGGAACAGCAGATGATCGATGCCCGGAATCTCAAATACGACTACATGAGACAATACTTTGTTCTTCCGCAGTCCTGCTTCTTTATCAAGCACGCTCTTCAGGAAATCCTTGGTCGGAAGAATTCCCTTCATGTACATATCTGCTTTGCCATCATGGACAAGCGATACAGCATGGTGGGCTGCTTCCTTCGGATCTTTCTCATCGATGATCTGATACTCATTGAGATTCATGCCGATCTTTGTTCCGATCGAACGGATTCCTGCTTCATCACCCACGAGAATTGCATCAACGATGCCCTTCTCATGTGCTTCCTTCACTGCTTCCAGCACCGGCTCATCCTGAGCACAGGCAACTGACAGCACTTTCTTCCTGCAGGAAGAAAACTGATTCATCAGCTCTTCAAAAGTGCGGCTCATTTCTTCGTTTCCTCATCATGGAAGCCTGTCCATACCGGCTTTCCGGTATAGTGCTTCGGCTCCATCTCGCCTCTTAACACCTTAAGCGCATTATACGCCAGTGCTTCCTGCTCGAATTCTCCCGGATACACTGCA
>Ga0256404_1006923_pt1 | contig 18330 bp, 11 predicted proteins | sample RumenRJG_01DNA_FD_185990 | JGI IMG/M metagenome (GOLD analysis project Ga0256404, IMG submission 185990) | Bovine rumen microbial communities from Lethbridge, Alberta, Canada - RJG_01 | ecosystem: Host-associated > Mammals > Digestive system > Stomach > Rumen | place: Canada: Alberta | collected...
GACGTTGGTCATGTTGATCAGCCAGTTATAGGCGGCCTTGGCTTCTTCGGTATCGGCGGGAGCCACTTCCAGTTCGGTGTCGCCGTTGCCGCCGTTGTCGTCGTCGTCATCCTTACACGAGGTGACGCTGAGGCTCAAACCGCACACCAGGGCGGCGAGGAGCCAGAGATGTAGGTTTTTCTTTTTCATTGTTTGTCCGTTTTTTGTTATACCTTATTACAATATATGCGTCATCATCAGGGCTTGTTGGTGAACTTGAAGTCGTAGCGGCTGCCGTTCAGGGTGATGTTGCCGGCGTTGAGATAATTTTCGTATCTAAGATAGAAATTCTCTTCAAGATTCGGTATGTCATTGACTGCATCCTGATAATCTCTCAAAGCGTCACGTATCAGGCTCACTGGCTCGAATGCCGTTCCGTCCTCAAAGGCTTTCGAAGGTTTGCCGACATCCTTCACACGCTTCACGGTGATGAGGTAGAGCGGCTCGTTATACATGTTGATAGGCATCCGATGATTGAAAATAGAATATTCAAGATGGTAGCAATAATACATCACTCCGAGAGCCGTCTGGACAGCAGAATCCGGTTTACGCTTGCCACTGCTGGCAATTACCTCGTTCGTCTTGGGGTTGTGCCAGGGCAAATTGACCCATTTGTCGTCGGCATACATCATGATGCTATTTTTGCTCTCCAGGTCTTCAAGCATCATCGGGATGTCAGGATCGCACGTGTAACTGTCCCAGAAATTCCACGCAAAGTCACGAACGCCCTTGTTCTCCACGGTGTTGTCGCCAATGAGGCGCAGCACGCGGAATTGTTTTTCGTCTTTGTCGTAATAGACGGTGCTGGTGAAAAAGTTTGATATGGGTGTCTTGCCAAATTTGGTGGTCTCATGCAGTGTGTCGCGCATGGCAACCAAATCCAGGATTCTTACTCCGGCATATTTCTCGATATTGGCCAGGCGTCTCGGTGAGAAAGATTCTGGATAATTAACGGATCGAAGGACATTCTGGAACAGGTAATTGATGTGGAAGATCATCTGTGCCGCCAAGTCCTTGTTAGGAAGGTTTTCAGCCCGAGTACCCATGGCTTTCACGTCAAAGGAAACGAAATAGGCATAGTTGGCTTCGTTGCTGCTCTTGTCTGTGCCGAAAGAGGATAGCTGAACGCAAATCCATCTGTTCCCTGATGCGTCCTTCACCACATCGCCAAGGGCATAGAAACCACGGCTTTCGAAGGGAGCGATATTGGCCAGATCGTCCTCCGTCTCCACGGGCGTGTCCTTGCCTACTACCACGCTGTAGGCTGCGTTGTATCGGTAAATATCGGCCGTGTTCTTCAGGTTGTTGTAAACGCTGGGGTGCAAGAAGGTTCCGCCAAGATCCGAACTGGTCTTCTGGCGCACAATCCAGTAGCCCTCGGTGTTGCTGAACTGCTGGGCAGGTGCATAGCCGGCCTTGCTCGAGCTGGCACAGTCGGCGTTCTGGTCCGGGTCGCTGCAGTAGCGGCGCATGTCGAAGCCTGCGCCTTTCTCCTTCATCTCAAGGTTCTTCTCACTATCCTGATTGTACGTAGTTACGTAGTTCGGCTCATACTTCTTGGTACCCATGACCGTGGCACAGCCGAGGTTCGAACTGCCCAGATGAATTTTCGGGGTGAAATGGTAGCCCTCGTAGTAGAAGTTGAGCTTCTTCATCTGCTTCATCTGCTCGTAGGTGCGGTTGAACAGTTTCTCCCAGATGCCTTTCTGTGTCCACTGATCTGCTACGCGCTGGCAGAACTTCTTGCCGTTGTACTCATAGTCGTAGCCGCCCAGGCCGATGTCGTCATCGTCAATGTTCTGTTCGTAGCTCTCCGGGTCGAGTAGCGCCCAGACGAGGTTGGCCAGGTTGTGGGTCATCTCCTTCGTTGACTTCAGCTTGGTGGGCAGCAGGATGGTGTTGCCGTTGTACTTCCCGTCGTAGTCTCTACAGATGTTGCCCTTGGGAATATCGGGAACGACACCGTTACTGCTCTTGCCATTTTCTTTATCGCGGTTGAGGATGTTGATCCAGTAGCCCTGCTGCTGGGGGGAGCTGCCCGTGCCGAAGGCGGGCTTCACGCACACCCAGTAGTAACCCTCGGAATCCTCGATCACGTCGCCGAAGCGGAAGTAGGCCGTACCGTCGAAGTCGCTGCCGTTGGCACCAACCTGATCCGTGGTGCAATAGACAATCTTCGACAGGTGGGGGATGAGCTTCGTGTTCACATCGACCGTGGCCAGGTTATTGGCACCCTTGGCCGAGGGCGTCCAGGTCACGGTGCCCACGCCGTCGATGGTCTGGCTCTGCGTAGAAGAGAGCAGGTCGGGGTCGATGCCCGAGATACTTGAGAAGTTCATCCTGGCATAGTCGATATTGGCCACCACCACGACGCGCGTGTTGGCCTCGTTCTTTGATTCCACGCCGATGGTGGGCTCGTAGGTCTTCGAGGCCCAGTCGTCGGTGAATTCTTCGACGTTGGTCATGTTGGCCAGCCAGTTCAGGGCTGCCTTGGCCTCCTCGGTCTCCGTGGGTGCCACGACGATTTCAGATTCGTCGCCGTTGCCGCCGTTGTCGTCGTCGTCATCCTTACACGAGGTGACGGTGAGGCTCAAGCCACACAGCAGGGCAGCCAAGAGACATAGGTTAATACTTTGCTTTTTCATTTTATTAATTGTTTTATTGTTGTTACTTATTGTTATTTAGTCCTGTTGTCCATACCGAACTGCCAGTTCTTCTCTTCGAGGAAGATGACGTCTGTACAATGCTGATAAACATCGGATATGAGGTTGGTTACTCCCGGATCGTCATCTGCAAAATCCTCGTCAATATCTCTCATCATCTTATATTCGGAGAATTCGATGCCGTCGTCGAAGCTTGTGGCTTTCACGCCGTTATCCCTGACGCGCTTGACGGCAAAGAGAATGAGAGGTTCTCGATACATGTTGGCAGGTTGCACGAGGCTGGTCAGTACTGATTGTCCCCGCTTATAGATCAATTGTTCAATCGCGATGTTATATTTGCCCATTACATAGGTGCGCGGCCCCGCATTATAATATTCCTCTTTTCCTGTTTTGTTAGTATGTGTGACTCTTTTGCTGGTGGCAATGTCAAACCAAGGCTGATAGACCCACTTGTCTTTGTTGTAGTTCATAACGCAGGCCGAATCGCCTAAGTGGGACAGGCGCATCCGGGTAGTGGTGCCCGTGTAGTTCGTATAGTAATACCACGACATGTCGCGGCCGCCGCCTGCCTCATCCTTGGTGTAGTCGCCCACGAGGCGCAACACCCAGAGGTTGTTTGCGAGGTCGCGGTAAAGGGTGCTGACAAAGGAGCAGGGGACCGACTCGGCTACCGTCTTGCCCTTGAATTTGTGTAGCGTGTCGCGCTTGACGATCAGTTCGCTCAGCTCGACACCGAGATTGTCGCGCATGTTTTGCACTATTTTATAGGAGTCCGCACTCTTGTCATTCATTTTCGGAACGTAGTTTTGGTAGAGTGTTGACAGACTGAAGAGAACCTGTGCAGCCAGATTATTTGAAATAGGTACGTTTGTCATTATCCCACTGCCAATGATGGGCAACTTCTCGAAACTGATGAAATAGGAATAGGGCTCTTTCTCGAAACGGTCGGCATTACCGAATCCCGACGGCTGCACGCACATCCATCGGTTGCCGTTCGCATCCTTCACAATGTCGCCTTGGCAGTAGTAGGCACGGTTCTTGTATCCGGAATCGTTGATGGGCTTGCCATGCTCATCGAAAGTCTCTGGGGGAACAGTCAGGTCGGTGATGCCGTAGTGCCTATTGTAGACCCAGTGCTCATACACGCCTTTGAGTGGCTGCTTGGGATCCTCCTTGCCGTCGGAAGAGAGTTCAGCACCCGTGGCATGTCGGATGATATAGTGCGGAGCCTCCGTGCCGAAGAAATCTCGATTCACCCAATAGGGATGTTCGACGTTATACTGTTCGTTGACGTTCAGTTTTATCTTGGCTTTGATGACCTCATTCGTGACGCTATGAAAATCATATCTGATACCGCCTTTTATCGGCTCCTTGTGCATGTTGACCTCCTTGTCCGTGCCATTGACGAAACGGTAGCGGTAGAGCGTGGGCTTGTTGGAGAAAGTTGTGCTCCACGAGTAACCGTGGGTGAGCAGGTTCAGGCCATCCTCACCTTTGAGCATCGTCTGGAATTGGGCCTTGTTAAGTCCGAAGATGTTTTCAAATACCTTCACCTCATCATTGACCCAGCCATCCTGCACACGCTGCCAGAAATACTTGGTGTGGTATTTCAGCCGGTCCTTATGGAAGTCGTGGAACATGAGCATCTTCTTGTTGTCTTGGTTGTTGATGATGTTCCGCTCCCACTCATTGGGGAAGCAGATGGCAAAGAGCAGCTCGGCGAAGTTCTGCGAGTGCTCATGGTTGTCACCAAGCAGGGTGGGCAGGGCATAATCGATGTGGTTGCTGCCCGTGTAGGTAAATACGTTGTCCGAGGACAGGGGACTGATGGTTACCCAGTGCGACTTTTCCTTACCCTCGGGGCCGAAGGCGGGGCGCACACAGATCCATTCCTCGTAATTGTTGCTACCATCCTTGCTCGTCACTATACGCTTTACGATGTCGCCGAAGCGATAGTAGGCCGTGCCCTCGAAGTCACCGTTGTTATCGCCCTGTTCGGGAGAGCGGTAGATAATCTTCTGCAAGCCGGGAATCTGCTTGATGTTGACATCGACCGTGGCCCACGACTTGCCGTCGTTGGTCTTGGTATAGGTCATCGTGCCGAGTTGGTCGTCGTTCCAGGTATAGCTCGGGGTGTTCTCGTCGATGTTGGCACCTGCTATATCGGCAAAGCGCATGGCAGCCGTCTCCATGTCGTTGGTGTTCACGATGCGGGTGCTGGCATCGGCACCGTCGGCCATGCCGATGGTGGGTTCATAGCTGCCCGAAAGGAAGTCACTGGGGGCGTTGCTCATGTTGGCCAGGTAGTCCAGCACGCTGTAGGCTGTCATCTCCTTCTCCTGCTGTTCAATGGCCTGCTGCTCCTGCTCTTCAGGGCTCAGCTCGTCCTTGTCGTCATCCTTACACGAGGTGACGCTGATGCTCATGCCGCACATCAGGGCGGCGATGAGCCAAAGGTGTAAAACGCTCTTTTTCATTTTGCTTTAGATATATTGCCCGTCACGAAGGCAAAGTAAATCATTTTATTTCCACACTTCGTTCCATTTCTTATAGGCCTGCTTCTGACCGTTCAGATAGCGAGAATTCTGGGCTTGGTTCAATAACTGATGCATTTGATAGTACTTTAATGACTTTTTCGATTGGACTTCATGATCGTTTAAGTCATACGCCTTCTTAACAAGTGTCAGCTCGTCGCCGTCGACAGTCTTGGCGGCATGTTTCTCGACACCACGGTCATAGACGGCTGTCATGCGGAACACAAGGACGGGCGCATTCCACATATCGAGGTAATAGCTTTTAAGCTCCCATTCTTCGTAATCGTAGAAGTAGTTCTCCACGTTCTTGGCCGAGGCATCCGCCGTCAGGCGGGGGCTGCGCTCTTCGGATCCGCCGTAGATGTCGTACAGGCGCATGTGTGCATAGGCATCCTCTGCATACATCTTGACATAGTCAAATGAGGATACATGCTGCAGCAGGATACTTTGGTCGCTGAAATCCTTCACAAACAGCGTGGTCTTGTCGGGTGTCTTGGGATATTTGTCCCAGAGATAGAACTGGAAGGGCTGGTTGCTGTCCTTATTGTTCATCACGAAACGTACCAACGGCTGCTCGCCAGCAGTGCTGCCCCGGTAGGCGTAGGCTCCGACATGTACCGTCGCTTCCTCGTCTGAAGCTGTAGCCAAGAGGGGGGCGAAAAGATTCTTAATTCCTATTTTGGCATCACGCAGGTTAACGATTTCTTCAGTGAAAGTATCTGTAGACATACCTTCCACGTAAGTTTTGTACAGTGCCCAGAGGAGCATAGCACCACGGTCAGCCTTATCGCGGGTGGGAATATTGGTGGCACTTCCCTTACCGTCGGTCTCAATGCCTTCGAAGCTGATGAGCTCGCTGTAGGGCGAATTATCAAAAATGTGTCCTGCCTCGTTCACCACGAACCACGTGCTGCCCTTCTGGTCCTTAAAGACATCACCTACCCTATAGTAACTGTATCCGGAATAGTCGGAGATGTCCTGCTGCTCCTTGTCGTCAGCGTAATAGGAAGATTTAAGTACTTCTGGTTCTTGATTGAGGTCGCTGATACCGTAGTACTTGTTGTATCTGTACACCTCGGTTACACCCTTGAGTGGCTCCTTTGGTTTTTCCTTGCCGTCGGACGACAGCTTGGCACCTGTAGAATGGCGGATAATGTAGTGCTTGTTGTTGGTGCCGAAGAAAGCGGGCACGAACCAGCCTGGGTGTTCAAGGGTATAGTCCTTGATGCAGTTGAGCTTTATTTTGGCTCTGATGACCTCGTTCTTCACGCTATGATAGTTATGCAGTATACCGCCTTTTATCGGCTCCTTGTGCATGTTGCTTTCCTTTCCCTCGCCGTTGGTGAAGCGGTAGCGGTAGAGCGTGGGCGAGTTGGTGGCACCAAAGCCTTTGGTAATCCAGGAGTAGCCATTAGTGAGCAGGTTCAGGCCGTCCTTACTTTTGAGCATCGTCTGGAAGTACTGAAGACTACCGTCAGCGCCAAACATGATGTTCATGAGGGTTTTGCTGTCGGTCCAGGCCTTCTGCACGCGCTCCCAGAAGTACTGTCTGTGGTAGCGTATGTTGTCCTTGTCGAAGTCGTGGAACATGGATACGTCCGTGTTGAGGACGTTGTTCTCCCACTCTTCGGGGAAGCAGATGGCAAAGAGCAGCTCGGCGAAGTTCTTCGACTGCTCATAGTTGTCTCCAAGCAGGGTGGGCATGGCGTAGTCGATGCCGTTGCTGCCCTTGTAGGTCCATATATTCTGCGTGGGCAGGGCACTGATGGTCACCCAGTGGGACGTCTCCTTACCCTCGGGGCCGAAGGCGGGACGCACGCAGATCCAGAACTCGTTTTTGCCGTCGGCATTTTCCTTGCGCACCACATCGCCGAAGCGGTAGTAAGCCGTGCCGTCGAACTTACTGTTGTTGTCGGCCTGCTCGGGCGAGCGGTAGATAATCTTCTGCAGGTGGGGTATCTGCTTGATGTTGACATCGACCGTGGCCCACGACTTGCCGTCGTTGGTCTTGGTGTAGATCAGCGTGCCCATCCGCTCGTCGCTCCAGGTGTACGATGGGGTGTTCTCGTCGATGCTGGCACCTGCAAGGTCGGCGAAGCGCATGGCGGCCGTCTCCATGTCGTTGGTGTTCACGATACGGGTGCTGGCATCAGCACCGTCGGCCTGGCCGATGGTGGGTTCATAGCTGCCCGACAGGAAGTCACTGGGGGCGTTGCTCATGTTGGCCAGGTAGTCCAGCACGCTGTAGGCTGTCATCTCCTTCTCCTGCTGTTCAATGGCCTGCTGCTCCTGCTCTTCAGGGCTCAGCTCGTCCTTGTCGTCATCCTTACACGAGGTGACGCTGAGGCTCAGGCCGCACACCAACGCAATCAGGATCCAGAAATTGAAAACGTTCTTTTTCATACTGTTGTTGTTTTTGATGTTAATACTCATGTTTACTATTTGTTTTCTTCTTTTTCAGTCGCCTATCGGCGAGAAATCTTTCAAATCTTCCCAAATCATCCAAATCTTTTTATTTGTTCGATTTGTTCAGATTTGTAGGATTTCTGCCCCGTCTGGGGCACTCCTATATTTTAGTCGCCTATCGGCGAGAAATCTTTCAAATCTTCCCAAATCATCCAAATCTTTTTATTTGTTCGATTTGTTCAGATTTGTAGTATTTCTGCCCCGTCTGGGGCACTCCTATATTTCAGTCGCCTATCGGCGAGAAATCTTTCAAATCTTCCCAAATCATCCAAATCTTTTTATTTGTTCGATTTGTTCAGATTTGTAGTATTTCTGCCCCGTCTGGGGCACTCCTATATTTCAGTCGCCTATCGGCGAGAAATCTTTCAGATCTTCCCAAATCATCCAAATCTTTTTATTTGTTCGATTTGTTCAGATTTGTAGGATTTCTGCCCCGTCTGGGGCACTCCTATATTTCAGTCGCCTATCGGCGAGAAATCTTTCAAATCTTCCCAAATCATCCAAATCTTTTTATTTGTTCAATATGTTCAGATTTGTAGGATTTCTGCCCCGTTTGGGGCACTCCTATATTTCAGTCGCCTATCGGCGAGAAATTTCCCTAAATCTTATAAAAGCTTTATTTTATCGATGTCACCACTGATGGCATCGCGGTGATACCATTCGCTGTATAGCCCGTCAGGGCTGAAATTGATGAGCATGCCATAGGGCAGGTGAGTGAGGTTCATGTAGTTCCACAACTGGCGACGGTGCGGTGTGTCGATGTGGTTGATGGCCTTCAACTCTACGATGATGTTGCCGTTGATGACCAAGTCCATGCGGTACGTCTGGTCGAGCAGCACATCGTCCCAGTACATCGGCAGGAACACCTGATGTTCCACCGTATAGCCCTTCTGCTCCAAGAGGTACTTCAGTGCGGCCTCGTAAGCATTCTCCAGCAGACCACCGTGATACTTGCGGTGCACGCGCATTGCTTCTCCCGTTATCTCGCGGAAGAACTCGTACTTCTTGTTATACTCACTAATTGCGTCCATTTCAATAATCTTATATTTGTTCAATATGTTCAGATTTGTAGGATTTCTGCCCCGTTTGGGGCACTCCTATATTTCAGTCGCCTGTCGGCGAGAAATCTTTCAAATCTTCCCAAATCATCCAAATCTTTTTATTTGTTCAATATGTTCAGATTTGTAGGATTTCTGCCCCGTCTGGGGCACTCCTATATTTCAGTCGCCTGTCGGCGAGAAATCTTTCAAATCTTCCCAAATCATCCAAATCTTTTTATTTGTTCAATATGTTCAGATTTGTAGTATTTCTGCCCCGTTTGGGGCACTCCTATATTTCAGTCGCCTATCGGCGAGAAATCTTTCAAATCTTCCCAAATCATCCAAATCTTTTTATTTGTTCGATTTGTTCAGATTTGTAGGATTTCTGCCCCGTTTGGGGCACTCTTATATTTCAGTCGCCTGTCGGCGAGAAATCTTTCAGATCTTCCCAAATCATCCAAATCTTTTTATTTGTTCGATTTGTTCAGATTTGTAGTATTTCTGCCCCGTTTGGGGCACTCCTATATTTTAGTCGCCTATCGGCGAGAAATCTTTCAAATCTTCCCAAATCATCCAAATCTTTTTATTTGTTCAATATGTTCAGATTTGTAGGATTTCTGCCCCGTCTGGGGCACTCCTATATTTCAGTCGCCTATCGGCGAGAAATCTTTCAAATCTTCCCAAATCATCCAAATCTTTTTATTTGTTCGATTTGTTCAGATTTGTAGTATTTCTGCCCCGTTTGGGGCACTCTTATTTTTCCCTCTCCGTCACGAAGCAGGCGACGAGGCCGTAGGTGATGGTGGGGCGGATCCAGATTTCCGTGAGCATGTAATTGGTGTACTCGTCGGTGGGCTCCAAGTAGATGTCTAAGTTATAGAGCGCGGCAATAATCATGTCGATGACGCAGATGGCCCATAGGTTGCGCTTGGTGTAGCTCTTCCAGTTCTTGCGCGCATAGAAGAAGGTGAGCGTACAGAGCAGCAGCACCGAGAGCGTGAGACAGGACAGATGGAGCGAGTAATAGGCCAGGGGCGGTGCGAAGAGGATGTCGCGCAGCAGCACCGTCATACCCACCGAGATGGAGCACCAGTAGTTGAAGCTGAGGGCGTCCAGCCGGTCGAAGAAGTACATCCATATCATCGTCAGACAGGCAATATAAAACAGGTTGAGCACCAGCTCAGGCCAGGCCTCACCCAGTCCGAAATAAAACACGCCATAGAGCATCATGCCCACCGAGAACATTCCTGCCACGGCAGTAATCACGATGTCGAAAACCTTAGCTCCTTTCTTGAATCTTGTCTTCATATTTAATTTTTTAATTTTTCAATTTTCCTCCAGCTCCTGTAGCGTCTCCACGCGCCAGACCAGGAAGGCGATGATGGCGATGGTGTTTACCTGGGCAAGATACTCCATGATGAGCGTGCCCTCGTTATTGCCGTAGGCCGTATGGACGAACAGGATGAATGCCAGTAGAAGCAGACTCTGCCACACCTCCTTGCACTCCAGGTCGGCATAGTTGTCGCGCAGCCAGCGGCTATATTGCATCATCGCGCGTACATAATATATAATAAAGAGGATGGCCAGAAAAGCCATATAATACTCCACCACCGACATGTAGATGTCGGTGCGGGTCACGATGCACACCAAGGCTATCACGGTGATGGGCGCAAACAACGGGATGAGCGGCCAAAGCGGCCGACGACGATCCTGCAACATGCGAACAAGAACACACATCATCAGCGGAACGAACGTGATGTAGTCGAGTGTGATTGCAATGATGTTACGCACCAGACGGTCATCGGCCAGCCAGTAGCCCCCGATGACGTACCACCACACGTGGCTCGCCGCCATCGCCGCCAGCAGTCCCGCTGTCCACCGCCGCAATACCCTGCTCGACTTGATCTCCTCGCCCAAGAACGCATTGCCGCGTCTCAGCAACAGGTACAAACAGGCCATCAGCGCGAACGTTGCCGCCCCGATGTAAAGCGCCATGAAAAGCGCATCCTGTAGTCCCTGATATTCGTACATGATATTCAGCATTGGGTTTTAACATATAATTCTTCGCTCGCTTCCTAATTTTAACAGGTGCTCAGGCGAGCAAGCTTGAATTATTTCTGGTTCAAAATTACAAAATCCTTACGAAACGACCAAGCCCTAAACTGCCGTGCGGTGAAGATTTATACGATTTGACAACAATTTGTTTATATAACAAGTCTGATTGCATATTTGACAAGTGCGATTGCTTGTTTGACAAGTCCAAATAGGCATTAATCATGTCTCAACGTCCTATCATGGCACCTCTTCGAAAATCGACACTCTCTGCTATTCTACCCCCGTCATTTCCCGATGAAATGGGCAAAAATGAAGCCAAGACTCCTTTTTTCGGAATCTCGGCGTAGTATAATGTTGTTAAGGGGAAATGTCGGCGGGTTACTATGGCTTATTGGCGCGGAACATGGCGATTTCCTCGTCAAAATGCGCAATGACCTCATTCAGGTAAGGGTGATGTCGGGGTACGATGATGGCGATGAAGTTCTCCATGCCCTCGTCCTCAACCACGGCCGTTTGGATGACATAATGCTTGCTCTGTTCCTCTCCCGTGAACCACCGCAAGAACAGGCGGTTGCGCTGGGCCTGCTGGTCGTTGGCATTGTCGCACATATATAGTAAAATGTCGGGGTTGGCCCGGAAGAACTCTATAATAATGCGGATGACCGTCTCGCGCACCTTCGGGTCATTGGGTGATGCCTTGCTGCTGCGGTTCGAGAGGTCGAACCAATAGGCGGGAAGTCCGCCAAAGGATGGCTCGGGGCTGAACGCTACAGCGTAATCTATGCCATAGTCCGTATGGAAGCAGTATTCATCGTCAATCAGAACGACGGTGTAGGGGGCCAAACGACTGAGTAACGCTTGGTCTAATGGATTCATGCCTCTTCAAATTCCAGTTGAAACTTCTCCCTGGCTTTCCGACGCGTCTCTTCACGCTCGTTAAGCTTCTGGTTGATACTCTCTTGCCATTGCACTTGAAAGGCACGGTGCTTACGGATGGCCGTTGCAAAACTGCCGCGCTTGAAGACGGGTTCGGCAATTGGAGCTGGCTCACAGGCCACTCCCTCCTTGCCACGTTGGTAGAAAGGATCGTCCTGAGCCCGCTGTAGTTCAACCTTCAGCTCTGCCTCTCTTCGTCTGACGTCCTCCTGCCACGCCTCCTTCCGCTCACGTACCCCTTGCAACCACGCTATGACTTCCTCGCGGGTGCGCTGCTTATTGGTCGCTGTTGTATCCATATTTTCTTGCTTATACATTATCTGGCTACAAATATACGATATTTTTTGATAATATGCATAATTACCGAAAAAACTACTCCCCTGTGTCGTGCATCCAGGCAGTGACGCTCTGGCCGGTGCGCAGCATGAAGGCGCGGCCGAACGTGCTGTAGCTGCGGAAGCCGCTCTCCTGTGCCAGCTGCTGGGCACCGACGGGCTGTCCTGTAGAGGCTAACTCCTGGTAGCGGCTGATGAAGTGGTTGATGCGCAGGTTGTTGATATAGGTGTTGTAGGTGATGCCCTGACGCGAGAAATACTGGCTGAGATAGAAGCGGTTGGTGCCAACGGCCTGGGCCAGCTGCTGCAGGGTGAGATCGTGCTGCAAGTAGAGCTGCGGAGCGATGCAGTTCTCGGTCAACAGTTTTTCGATCTGGGCAAGGTCGATAGTGGTGGGCGCTGACGGCTGCTGTGTCTGGCTGGGTGGGGTACTTTTTAACAGCGGCAGCGTCTCCACGCGCCACAGCAGGAGGCCGACAAGCACAAGTGAGATGATATGTACGAGCCAGATATAGACCATGTCGTTGGCGAATACATAGAGGACGAACAACAGCATACAGCCAAGCGATACCATCTGGCACAGCCACACCTTCTTGTTCTCTAAGTCGGCATAGTTGTCGTTCAGCCACTGCCCGTACTGTCTGATGGCCACCACCATATATACGGTAAAGAGCAAGGCGACCAACAGGAGATAAACAATTACAATCTGCTCGATCAGTTGATTGGGATCAACCATGTACGCTCCCCAAAGTAGCAAGAACGGAATCATGGCTATCAGGACAGGCCACATCGAACGGCGACGATTCTGTAGCATGGAGAGCAACGTGCCGGCAAAGGTGGTGAACAGTGTCACGCAGTCGAGCATGACGATGACCATATAGGCCACGGACTTTTGGTCACCGGAATAGAGGTAGAACAGGAACCACCATACATGCGTCAATGACGCTACGGCAAAGAACGCTGCTGTCCAGCGGCGCAACCGCTCCGGCGGCGTAACGCCCGGCGCGATGGCATTGCTTCGGCGCAGCAACAGGTAGAGGGCCGCAATGAGTGGCACCACGCCCGTTATGCCGAAGAGGATGAAAAACAGCATCCACTGTATAGGTAATTGCCCGAGTAACTCCATCTATTTGTCGCAATTTGAGTGCAAAGGTACATTTTTTTTTCGTAATTCCGTTATATTTTTCCGTAAAACATTTAAAAAACGGGCAGAAATCGTTTCTTTATATGCAGAGACATTTGTCCCTTTCACTCCCGCCGACGAAAGTCGGCTCACTCCCCCCTCACTCCTTTTCACTCCAAACATGCTGAACTTTAGTAATGAGTCCACTTGAAAAAGTAGACATATACTGGCGAGTTATGAGAACAACTTGCAAAATGTCATATTTGGCACGGAAAAACGCTGAAGACACTGTTATTCATGATAGAAAAACCGTGTTTGTCCGCGTTTTTCCGTGCCAAATAGAAAGCAGAAAATAGCACAAAGACTTTTTCAAGTGGGTTCAGTAACTGAACTTTCCCACCCTTTAAATCGACAACGCGCTCGACCTCTGGTCGCTTGCTACCGAAGGGACGCAAGAATTAAACGAATTAAGTGATGACAAAAAAAATAACTTGGTACAAATAATTAATGGAACACGAAGATACGAAGATACGAAGTTTTTCGTTCTCGTGAAATAATCTTCCTTTCTTCGTTTCTTCGTGTTTAGTTAAAATCATACCTACTTTTTTTTACGATTACTAAACGAATTTTTCTATGCAAAAAACAAGTTGTTTACGAAGGCATCATAGATGCGACGAATTAAACGAATTCTGGCTGCGCTGGCAATTCGTAAAATTTGAAGGTCGCTTGCGACCCTTCGTGAAATTGATGAAAACCGTTAGCAATTCGTCAAATTCGTCAAATTCTTGCGTCCCTTCGGTAGCAAGCGACCAGAGGTCGAGCGCGTTGTTTAAATTAAAGGGTGGGAAAGTTCAATTTAGTAATACTTTTTTCTGCTATTTCTTGTCATTATGCCAAAAAAGTAGTATTTTTGCATGCTGTGCGGTTGAACAGCAGCATGACCGCAACGCGGTCACCTCTCAATAACCGGGCGGTGCAAAGCACCCCTGGTGGAGGTTCCCGCTATCGCGCCTACCCGTAGCCTTTCGGTAACAAGCGAGCAGAGCTCGAGCGCGTGAAATTCGTTGTTTAAAAAGAATCTGTTTACTTAGTGATGACAAAAAAATAACTTGGTACAAATAATTAATGGAACACGAAGATACGAAGATACGAAGTTTTTCGTTCTCGTGAAAAAATCTTCCTTTCTTCGTTTCTTCGTGTTTAGTTAAAATCATACCCACTAATTTTTATACGATTACTTAAGAAACTTGAATAAGGAGTCCACTTTAAAAAGTCCCAACATGTCGCGGACGAAGGCGCACAGTTCTAAGACTATACCGACTTTTTTACGTGGACTCAATAAGCAAATACATTGAGCGTATGGAATATATGTCACAAGAAGGGTACGACAAGCTCGTTGCCGAACTTCGGCAAATGGAAAGCGTGGAGCTACCCCAAGTCAGAGAGGCTATCGCCGAGGCACGAGACAAGGGCGACCTCAGCGAAAACTATGAATATCATGCCGCCAAGCGCGAACAATCGCGATTACTGGGTAGGATACGATTCAAACAAAGGGTGTTGGAGCATGCACGAGTCATCGATAGTTCACGGTTGAGGTCTGACACGGTAGGACTGCTCACCAAAGTTGAAATGACCAACCTGACCAAAAATGACATAATGGCCTATACCATTGTCAGCCCACACGAAGCAAACATGCGCGAAGGGAAAATATCAGTCAAATCGCCCATTGCACAAGCATTGTTAGGCAAGAAAGTGGGTGATGTGGTTAGCGTCAGCGTCCCTGCCGGCATACTAAAGCTCCGCATCGAAAGCATCAAATTATAGCTATGATGAGCACAACAGTGCCATCATGTGTCATGAGTGCCCTGACCATGATGCGCCCTGAGTGCCCTGCTGCCCATCGCGCGCTTTCTATATATGTGAAACATAAAAAGATGTGCCCTCGTGCCCCCTTTTTCTTGTTTCCCCTTTATACAAAGGCAATCTGAGGGGGCACACCATGCAAAAAAACGCGCCCCCTACCTGCCCCCCATGTGCCCCCCCTTCACACCAACAACCCTGAACTTGCTTGAAAACAGGGGCTGATTGGGTGTCAAACAGGGGCTGATTGGGTGTCAAACAGGGGCTGATTGGGCGGCAATCAGCCCCTGTCTGAAGGTCAGAGAGGGGCTGTCAGGGCATCTAACAGGGGCTGTTGGCAGACTCAGCCGTGCTGTGTAGCGACGAGAATAGTTCTCTCTTACGACGAGAATAGTTCTCTCTTACGACGAGAATAGTTCTCTCTTGCAACGAGAATAGTTCATGTTTTCGTTCTCCAAATAGTATCTTTGATGTTTCCAAACAGTATGTTTGATGATGCCAACAGTATCCCTGATGACACCAAACAGTATCTTTGATGATGCCAAACAGTATGTTTTGTAGATCATTTTCTCACTTTGTCGCGCCTAACTCACAGCTTTCTCACAAAGAATCATAAATAATGCAGATTCTCGCTTCGTTCTTGCGATAGTCTGCAATTATTTTTATATCTTTGTGGTCAGAATTTGTGAAATCTTACTCTCCTCAGGTCCTTCGGACGCAGCGGTTCTTGGACAAGCCAAGCGAACAAGTTCGAGTCCTGAAATGAGACGCTTTCAGCGTCATTTCAACCGTACAGCACGAAAAATATCCAAATATGCACACATTCAAAGAGCTGAAAAAGAACCTGCGTAGGGAACAGCTGCCACCAAAGGCATGCCGCGTGGCACTGGTGGGCGACACAGCCACCCAGCTGCTGGCTACTGCCCTGCGCGGAGAGGCCATCGGGCGCGGATTCGACGTAGAGCTGTTTGAGGCTGAATATAATCAGATAGAACGGCAGTTCCTGGATCCGCAGAGCGAATTACGCGCATTTATGGCCGATTTCATCGTGTTATTCCAGTCGACACACAAGCTGGGCGAGTACCACAGCATGCTCAGCACCGGCAGACAACGGCTGCTGGCCGAGGAACGGCTGGCGATGGTCGATGGCATCTGTCGCGATGAGGCTTTTGCCACAACGAAGATTATCTGCATGAACTACCCTGAGATTGACGATGCCGTGTTCGGGAGCTATGCCAATAAAGTGGATTCAAGCTTCACGTTTCAGGTTAGGAAGTTGAACACGGGACTCATGGAGCTGTCAGAGCAGCACGCCAATCTCTACGTGTGCGACCTTGCTGCCCTGCAGGCAAAGTTGGGACGCGACCGGATGTTTGCGCCCAACGTCTACGTGTCGACGGAGATGGTGCTCTCCATCGAGGCCTTGCCGTGGGTGGCCTCGCGGGTGATAGACATCATCGGAGCCGTGCGCGGACAGTTCAAGAAATGCCTCATACTCGACCTCGACAACACCCTCTGGGGCGGAGTCATCGGCGACGACGGCATCGAGGGCATTCAGCTGGGCCACGGGTTAGGCATCGGCAAGGCCTTCACCGAACTGCAGATGTGGGTGAGGAAGCTGCGGCAGCGCGGCATCATCATCTGCGTAGCGTCGAAAAACAACGAGGAAACAGCGAAAGAACCCTTCCTGCACCATCCCGATATGGTGCTGCGACTCGACGACATCGCCGTGTTCATGGCCAACTGGGAGACGAAGGTCGACAATATCCGGGCCATACAACAGGTACTGAACATCGGGTTCGACTCGATGGTGTTCCTCGACGACAACCCCTTCGAACGGGCAATGGTGCGAGAGAATATTCCCGGCATTACCGTGCCCGAGCTGCCTGAGGATCCCGGCGAATACTTAGAGTTTCTCTACGGAGAGAACCTCTTCGAGACGGCAAGCTACAGCCAGACCGACAAGGACCGCACACGGCAATACCAGGTGGAGGCGCAGCGGGTGAGCCTGAAGAAGACGTTTGCCAACGAGGACGACTTCCTGCTGTCGTTAGAGATGGTGTCGCAGGTGAGCGGCTTCAACCGCTTCAACACGCCGCGTGTGGCCCAGCTGTCTCAGCGCAGCAACCAGTTCAACCTGCGCACCGTGCGCTATACGGAGCCCGACGTACAGGCACTGGCCAATGACGGTGACACCGTAGACCTGAGCTTCACGCTGCGCGATAAGTTCGGCGACAACGGACTCATAGCCGTCGTGGTGATGAGACCCGCGGACAAAGAAACGCTCTTCGTAGAAACATGGTTGATGAGCTGTCGCGTGCTGAAACGGGGCATGGAGAACTTCACACTGAACATCATGGTCGACGAGGCACGCCGACGGGGCTACCACCGCATCGTGGGCGAATACCTGCCCACACCGAAGAACACCATGGTGGAAGACCACTACACGCGACTGGGCTTCAAGCCCGTAGAGGGCGCGCCCACCGCTCAGTACCAACTGACGGTCGACGACTACGAGCCGCGTCCCTGCCATATCACCCGAGAAGAAGACCAAGGTTCATTATAAAATAACTGAGTCCGCTTGAAAAAGTCCAAACATGCCGAAATTTGAGTAAAAATCAACGCGTAGCCGCTCCCCTCCCTTGTAGGGGAGGGGTTGGGGTGGGGTCAGTATCTTTCTCACAGACAGGATATTACAGACCCCACCCCGCCCAAAGGGCACCCCTCCCCTTGAGGGGAGGGGAGTGGCTGGCGCGACAGTTCGAAGCCTATATTGACTTTTTAAAGTGGACTCATTATTGGCCACGGATTGCACGGATTTATGTGATGACAAAATAATAACTTGGTACAAATAATTAATGGAACACGAAGATACGAAGATACGAAGTTTTTCGTTCTCGTGAAATCATCTTCCTTTCTTCGTTTCTTCGTGTTTAGTTAAAATCATACCCAGTTTTTTTTATTGACTTTTTAAAGTGGACTCATTATTGGCCACGGATTGCACGGATTTATGTGATGACAAAATAATAACTTGGTACAAATAATTAATGGAACACGAAGATACGAAGATACGAAGTTTTTCGTTCTCGTGAAATCATCTTCCTTTCTTCGTTTCTTCGTGTTTAGTTAAAATCATACCCAGTTTTTTTTATTGAGTCCGCTTGAAAAAGTCCAAACATGAGAAATTTGAGTAAAAATCAATGCGTAGCCGCTCCCCTCCCTTGTACTACTCTTTATACACATCTCTGGCCCTGACGAAGGCGATGATTTCAATGTGCT
>Ga0256404_1006924_pt1 | contig 18326 bp, 12 predicted proteins | sample RumenRJG_01DNA_FD_185990 | JGI IMG/M metagenome (GOLD analysis project Ga0256404, IMG submission 185990) | Bovine rumen microbial communities from Lethbridge, Alberta, Canada - RJG_01 | ecosystem: Host-associated > Mammals > Digestive system > Stomach > Rumen | place: Canada: Alberta | collected...
GATGAATTTACCTACACAAAATCTGAAGCAGTTTCTGATGAGGCGGATCAGGGTTATACGGAGTTCACAGTATGAACGTATTTGATCGTTATGCCCCGTTTATTCAGGACTACATCTACCGCTCAGGGTGGAAGAGTCTTCGTGCCGTGCAGAATGCGGCAGGCGAAGCCATCTTCAATACCGATGACAATGTTCTGCTTACTGCTTCAACTGCCTCCGGAAAGACGGAAGCCGCTTTCTTTCCGATCCTGACTCTGCTGGATGAAAATCCCTCAAGTACCGTCGGCGTCCTTTATATCGCTCCCTTGAAGGCATTGATTAATGATCAGTTCGGCCGTCTCAATGAGCTTTGCATGGATGAAGGGATTGCCGTCACACGCTGGCACGGGGATGCCTCTCAGACGCAGAAGCGCAGGCTGCTGAAAAAGCCTTTCGGCATTCTTCAGATCACGCCCGAATCATTGGAATCACTTCTCATCAACAAGCATATGGAGATTCCGTCCCTGTTTGGCGATCTTCGCTTCATTGTGATTGACGAGATCCATTCCCTGCTGCGCGGCGACAGAGGTCTGCAGACGTTCTGTCTCATTGAACGTCTCTGCCGGATTGCGGGCTGTGATCCGCGAAGAATCGGCCTTTCCGCAACCATCGGAAATCCGGAAGATGCCGGCAGATTTCTGTCGGCCGGCAGTCATCGAAAAACAATCATTCCAAAGTTTGAATGCGGAAAGGAAGTATGGCGGCTTTCCATGGAACACTTCTATAACAGTGCACCGCAGGCCGATGAAGGAAAGACACTATCACAGAAGACGCCGCCGATGGAAGAAGTCAGCGACCCGGCACCGAAAAATGCCGATCCCGGCATTGGCTATATCTTTGAACACACCATGGGAAGAAAATGTCTCATCTTCACCAATTCCCGCGAAGAGTGTGAATCCGTCTGTCAGAGTCTTCGCCAGTACTGTGAAGCCAATCATGAACCGGACCGCTTCCTGATCCACCATGGCAACCTTTCCGCATCCTATCGGGAAAGCGCCGAAGAAGAGATGAAGGATGATGACTCACAGATGAGTGTCTGCGCCACGGCGACACTGGAGCTTGGCATTGATATCGGAAAGCTCGAGCGTGCCTTTCAGATTGATGCGCCGTTTACTGTCTCCGGCTTTCTGCAGCGGATGGGACGGACCGGAAGACGCGGACAGCCTTCCGAAATGTGGTTCGTCATGCGTGAAGATCATATGGAGGCCCGCGCCCTGTTGCCTGCAAGCATACCGTGGTATCTCATCCAGGGCATCGCGCTGGTGCAGCTGTATATAGAAGAGCGCTTCGTGGAGCCGCCGCGCATGGATCGTCTCTCCTACAGTCTTCTCTACCATCAGACGATGAGTACTCTGGCTTCCCAGGGCGAGATGACGCCTGCCGAGCTTGCGTCACGGGTACTGACGCTGAGCTGTTTCCGTAAGATTACGCAGAATGATTACCGGCTGCTGTTAAGGCATCTGATTGAGATCGACCATATCAACCGCACGGAAAACGGTGGACTGATTGTCGGTCTGGCCGGTGAGCGGGTTGTAAACAATTACAAATTCTACGCCGTGTTCCAGGAAAACGTAGAATATACGGTCCGCTCCGGTTCCGAGCAGCTTGGCACCATTGTCAAACCCGCCCCTGTCGGGGACAAAATTGCGATTGCCGGCCGCGTCTGGGTCGTGGAGGAAGTTGATCATAAGCGCCGTGAAGTATACTGTACGCTTGTCAAGGGCAATATTCCAGCATACTTCGGTGATGTGGCCGGCGATATTCATACACGCATTCTGGAACGCATGTATGGCGTACTGAGCGAAGATAAGGAATATCCCTACCTGATGCCCCATGCCGTCTGCCGACTGGCGGATGCGCGGGAAACATTTAGAAAATCACTGATATCCCAGCGTCCCCTGGTACCGCTTGGCGGAAAGATGTGGGTACTGTTCCCGTGGCTTGGCAGCTATGCCTTCCTGGCACTGGAACGGTTTCTGAAGCTGCGCTGCGGCGAGAGGCTTGGTCTCAAGGGGCTGCAGTCGTCTCGTCCCTACTATATGCAGTTCACCATGCAGGTAAGTGAAGCAGAGTTCTATCAGATCGTCTGTGAAGAGGCTGCGAAGGACTTTGATGCACTTGAACTTGTCTATCCAAACGAAGTTCCGGTATTTGAGAAGTACGATGAATATGTTCCTGAAGAACTCGTGCGCAAAGGCTTTGCCCATGGCGTACTGGATATGAACGGTATGAAGAAGCGTGTTCTTTCCTGGAAGAAGTATACAGAATGAAAAATAAGAATTGATAACTGTAAAGAAGGCACTGCAGGATTCATGATCCGACAGTGCCTTTCCTGTTATGGAGATTTCTATTCTGTAATGAAGAATCAGTTGTTTTCTTCGGTGCTGATGGAATCATCTTTCCCTGTTTCCGGAGCAGACGGCGTCGCATCCTGCTCTGCCGATTCATCCTCTGGTTCCGGCTCCACAACAGCGACAGCGGAAACCTTGCGGTCATCTTCGACACGGATCAGGCGGACACCCTGTGTATTGCGGCTCATGGAACGCAGCGGATCCATGGAGATACGGATGATGATGCCATCATTGGACATGATCATCAGGTCTTCGTCACCGTTGACGATGCGCATGCACACGAGGCTGCCGGTCTTGTCAGTCACATTCATGGCCTTGACGCCCTTGCTGCCGCGGTGCGTGAGACGGAACTCGCTGAGCTTGGTCAACTTGCCGTAGCCCTTTTCAGAGACGGTCAGAACGTTTTCGCCTTCTTCGCTCGTTGCCATGCCGATGACCTCTCCGCCATCAATGTTCATGGCCTTTACACCCATCGAAGAACGTCCGGATGCGCGGACATCATTTTCATCGAAGAGAACGGCCTTGCCATTGGAGCAGCCGACGAGAATCTTCGCATGTCCATTGGTCGCTCTGACGAAGGAAAGCTCATCGCCTTCGCGCAGCGTCATCGCAATCTTGCCCTTGCGGTTGATATTTTCAAACTCCGAGATCTCGACACGCTTGATCATGCCAAGCTTCGATACAATCGCAAGTCCCCGTGCCTCATCATTTGCAGAATATGGAACGATGGCACGTACCTTTTCATCCTTGGCCAGGGAAAGCAGGTTGACAACCGGAATACCCTTCGATGTACGTGAATACTCCGGAACGTTGTAGCCCTTAAGACGATAGACCCGGCCCGTGTTTGTAAAGAACAGCACATGGTCATGCGTCGACATCGAGATGAACTGATCGATGACATCGTCCTCATTCAGCGTCATACCCTTGATGCCGCGGCCGCCACGGTTCTGTACCTTGTAGGAATTGGAAGGAATCCGCTTGATATAGCCGTTCTGAGAAAGCGTAATGATGACATTCTCAACCGGAATCAGATCTTCATCATCCACGTCGCTGACCGCATCGAGAATCTCTGTCTTACGCGGATCATCATACTTGTCACGGATCACACTCAGCTCATCCTTGAGAATCTGATCGATCCGTGCCTCATGGGCCAGAATATCCTGCAGATCCGCAATTTTGATCAGAAGATCCTGATATTCTGTCTCGATCTTTTCACGCTCCAGACCGGTCAGGCGGCGGAACTGCATATCAAGAATGGCCTTCGCCTGAATCTCATCCAAACCGAAGCCGTTCATCAAACGCGGCATAGCCTCATTGGCATCCTTCGAATCACGGATCGTATGAATGATCGCATCCAGATTGTCGACCGCAATCCGCAGACCTTCCAGAATATGGGCACGGTCCTGTGCCTTCTTCAGATCAAAGGCCGTACGTCTGCGGATAACTTCCTTCTGGAAGCGGATGTATTCCGTCAGAATATCTTTGAGGCTGCATTGCTTCGGGGCACCGTTTACGAGCACAACGTTATTGACCGCAAACGTAGCCTGCAGCGGCGTCAGACGATACAGCTGATTCAGCAGAACCTCGGGCTGCACGTCCTTGCGCAGTTCCATGACAACACGGACACCGTCCATGTTCGATTCGTCGCGCAGATCTGTAATTCCTTCAATTACCTTGTCACGGGCAAGATCTGCAATCCGCGATACCATCGCAGCCTTGTTTACCTGATAGGGGATTTCATCGACAATGATGCGCTGCTTGCCGTTCGACATACTTTCAATATGCGTCCTGGCACGCATGACAATGGAACCTCTGCCGGTCTCAAAGGCAGCCCGGATGCCGCTGCGGCCAAGAATAAAGCCGCCGGTCGGAAAGTCCGGTCCCTTGATATACTGCATCAGCTCCGTCACAGAAATATCCGGATTCGCCATTACCTGCAGAATGGCATCAATGACTTCGCCGAGATTGTGCGGCGCAACATTGGTCGCCATACCGACGGCGATACCCTGACCGCCATTGACCAACAGATTCGGAAAGCGGGAAGGAAGAACCGTAGGCTCCTTTTCTTCGCCATCGTAGTTATCCTGCATGTCGACGGTATCCTTGTCCAGATCTCTGAGCATCTCGACGGCGATCTTGGACATACGTGCTTCCGTATAACGCATCGCGGCTGCACCGTCACCGTCCATGTCACCGAAGTTGCCATGACCATCGACCAGCACTTTGCGCATGTTCCAGTTCTGGGCCATGTAAACCAAGGCACCATAGATGGAACTGTCACCGTGCGGGTGATATTTTCCCATTGTGTCGCCGACGATACGTGCACACTTCTTATAAGGCTTGTCAGGCCCGTTATTCATCTCGTTCATGGAGAAGAGAATACGGCGCTGTACAGGCTTCAGACCATCACGAACATCCGGCAGAGCTCTAGCAACAATGACCGACATCGAATAATCAAGGAAGTCACGGCGGATTTCCTTTGAAAGTTCAGTTTCCGTAATATTTCCCGGATCAAACTGTGACTCATCCCAATCTACAAAATCTTCGTTATTTGCCATGTACACTCCTTAAATATCCAGTGAAGCGAAATTCGCATTCTCAATAATGAAATTGCGGCGCGGTTCCACCTCTTCTCCCATTAACATGCTGAAATTGAGGTCTGCCTGTTCCGCATCATCGATCGTGACACGGATCAGGGTGCGGTTCTTCGGATCCATGGTTGTTTCCCAAAGCTGCTCCGGGTTCATTTCACCAAGTCCCTTGTAACGCTGAATGGCAAGGTTCGCACCCATCTCACTCTTAGCTACTTCCAGCTGATGATCTGTATAGGCATAGCGAACCGCCTGACCCTTTTGTACCTTATACAGAGGCGGCTGAGCAATGTATACATGCCCCGTCTCAATGATCGGCTTCATGTAGCGGTAGAAGAACGTCAGCAGCAGCGTACGGATATGGGCACCATCAACATCGGCATCGGTCATGATGACGATCTTGTTGTAGCGCAGCTTGTCCGGGTTGCATTCATCCATGATGCCGCAGCCGAATGCCGTGATCATGGAGCGAATTTCGTTGTTTTCAAAGGCACGGGACTGACGCGCCTTCTCGACATTGAGAATCTTTCCTCGCAAAGGCAGAATTGCCTGGTAATGGGAATCTCTTCCCTGCTTCGCCGAGCCTCCTGCGGAGTCACCCTCGACGATATAGATTTCGCAGATGCTCGCATCCTTGCTCGAGCAATCCGCCAGCTTTCCCGGCAGAGAACTGATTTCAAGAGCGCTCTTGCGCCGCGTGGATTCGCGTGCCTTCTTGGCCGCAATCCGCGCCTGCGAAGCAATCATGACCTTTTCAATAATGGCCTTGGCCTGATCCGGATTTTCCATCAGGAAACGCTCCAGCTGCGTACCGAAGATATCGGAAACGATCTTGCGTACCTCGCTGTTGCCAAGCTTCGTCTTCGTCTGTCCCTCGTACTGCGGATCCGGATGCTTGACGGAGATGACTGCTGTCAAACCTTCCTTGCAGTCGTCGGTTGAAAGATTTTCGTCCTTTTCCTTGAGGAAGTTATTGGCCCGTGCATATTTGTTGATGACGCGGTTCAGAGCCAGATTGAAACCTTCCAGATGCGTTCCGCCATCACCGGTATTGATGTTGTTGCAGAAGGTATAAATGCTCGGCTGATAGCCTGTATTGTACTGGCACGCGACCTCAACCTGAATATGAGTCAGCTTCTCATAGCCTTCCGAATAAATGACATCCGGATGAACAACCGTCGCATTCTTGTTCAGGTATTCAACGTATTCACGTACGCCGCCTTCAAAGAGGAAGGAGACGTTTCGCTTATCTTCTTCTTCCTGACGAAGATCCGTAAGACTGAGGCGGATACCCTTGTTCAGAAAAGCCAGCTGACGCAGACGGTCACGCAGCGTCACATAGTCATAAACCGTCGTTTCGGTGAAGATTTCCGGATCAGCCTTGAACTTTACCGTTGACCCGTGTCTGTCAGGGTCACAGGTGCCAATCACCTTCAGCGGGGCGACGGCATGTCCGCCGTTTTCGAAGCGGACAAAGTAAACGGATCCCTGATGATAGACATAGACCTCCAGCCATTGACTGAGGGCGTTAACGACAGAGGCGCCGACACCGTGCAGACCGCCCGATACCTTATAGGCACCGCCGCCGAACTTGCCGCCGGCATGAAGAACGGTAAAGATGGTTTCGATCGTACTCTTGCCTGTCTTTGAATTGGTTCCGGTCGGCATGCCGCGGCCGTCATCTTCGACCGTGATAACGTTATCCTTATCAACCGTCACATGAACCTCGGAAGCGTAGCCGGCCATTGCTTCATCGATGCCGTTGTCGACGATCTCCCAGACAAGATGGTGCAGACCCTTGGAAGACGTCGTGCCGATGTACATGCCCGGCCGCTTGCGGACGGCTTCCAGTCCGTCGAGGACCTGAATGTCGTCGTCGCTGTACTCGGCCTTGGCTTTGGTATTCAGCTCCTTGCCCAGAATCTCATCGACCTGGTCGTCTTTCAGTTCGTTGTTTTCTTTGATTTCTTCTTTTTCACTCATCCTGCGCCTCCTGACATTTCCTTCACTGTTCCATGTTCGACATGGAACAGCTTCGGGTGATTCTCATTCATAAACGGCGGCAACGCTGTCGTCGTGATTACGCTCTGACACGATGCGGAAATCATGTTCATCAGTTTCCGCTGATGCGTACTGTCGAGTTCTGACAGAACATCGTCCAGTAGAAGTACTGCCTTTTCTGTAGATGCGGCCTCGATGTAGCGAAGAATGCTCATCTTGAATGCGAGCATCATCATCCGCTTCTGTCCCTGGCTGGCGGCTTCGATGACATTGACTCCATTCAGCTCGAAGACAAGATCTTCGCGATGGATGCCGAAGGAAGTAGCCTTGAGGAAGATATCCTTCTGCCGGCTGCTCTGATGCATCTGCTGCAGAGAATTTCTGTCCGTTTTTTCACTGCAGCACAGATACCTGACACTGGCCTGATCGTTGTCGCCGCTGAGTTCCTGATAGAGGGATGCGATATTGGCATTGATCAAATCAATGAATGCCCTGCGAAAGGATATGATCTGTTCTTCTTCCGCTGCCATCTGTTCATCCAGTACGTCGAGATACTGTGAATCAGGGGTCATTGCCTTCAGGGCCGCGTTGCGGTCCTTCAGAAGGGAATGAAAGCGGTTCAGGCAATGGACATAGGAAGCCTGGATCTTGCCGATCTCCTGGTCCATGATCCGCCGCCTCTCCCGCGGTGCGTCAGCGAAAATGCTGAGATCGTCCGGCGCAAAGAGTACGACATTGAGCTGACCGATGAAGTCGCTGCTGCGCTTCAGAACCTGACGATTTAAAAAAAGCGTCTTGCCACGGCTGTGAATCACGGCCCGCAGAGTCTTTTCGCAGCCATCCTGAACCGTACACTCCAGATCCGCATATTCCTGTCCCCTACGGATCAGCAGACGGTCATCATTGACGCGATGCGACTTGGACAATGACAGATAGACAAGACTTTCGAGCAGGTTTGTTTTGCCCTGGGCATTCTGTCCCAGAAACACATTCATTCCCGGCGACAGAATCAGATCCGCATCCTCATAGCTGCGAAAGTTTCGAATGTGCAGACGGGATACCTTCATTCGACGGTGTACGTTCTCCCATGGACTTCGACCTGATCGCCGGGATGAAGTTTCCTTCCACGGCGGGTTTCGACGGCGCCATTGACTTTGACTTCTTCACTGTTGATCAGAAGCTTGGCTTCACCGCCGGTGGACACGGCGTCGCAGAGCTTTAAAAAGGAATCAAGCTTAATGTATTCGCCGCGTATTTTTTCCATCGTTTTCAACCCTCGTTTCAGCCCGTTTTCAGGCATTGAAATTATAGCACAAAAAGTGCATAAAATCCGCTTTATAATCGCGTTTTTGAGCATTTTTGAAAGAAATTTTCAAAAGTAAAAAACAGATCAGAAATGACATCGTTTTTTCATCGGAGAACGATCCTTTTTCATGCGTAAAAGAACAGAAATCATCATGAATAAAACAAGACAATAAAACCGGCATTCATGCAAGAATGCCGGCATACTTCATATACTGCTGACAGTGAAAGATCAGTTATACGTACGAACCGGAAGAACGAGCTGGAGAAGCTTCTGATCATCTTCATCGTTCTTGAGAATGAACGGCTTCATTTCACTGGTGAAGAGAACTGTGACATTTTCATTGTTCAGGGAACGAACAGCGTCGCTCAGATAGTTTGCGGAGCAGCTGATATCCAGCGGATCGCCTTCATAGGATACGACGCCCTGCAGGTTCTCGTGGCTTTCGCCGATCTCCTGGCTGCGCGATGTGACGACAATGTCATCGGCAGAATTAATCTGCATACGGATGATCGTCATGTTGTCGGTCTTGATGAAGCCCGGGCGTGCCGTTGCCATTAACAGAGCTGAACGGTTGACTACCAGCTTACGCGAGAATGAGGAAGGAATGAGACGCTCAATGTCCGGGAAGGCACCTTCCAAAAGATTGGACTGCAGCGTCACTCCGTTCTGTACAAAGACAATCTTGCGGGCCGATACCGAAATGGAAATATCTCCGTCGGCGAAAATCGACTTGACCTGACCAATCGTCTTGGAAGGAATCGTAATGTTGAACGGTTCCACTTCTGCCGAAAGTACATAGCGCGCCAGGCGGAAGGAATCGGTTGCCGTAAACGTGATCCTGCCGTTTTCCGACTTCAGGTTGATTCCCATCAGAACCGGCCTTGTTTCCTTATTTGCGGCAGCGAATGACGTCTTGGCTGCGGCGTCATTGAATTCAGAAGCTTTGATCGTAAACGGCGTCGTATCGGCGTTGAAATCGATGGCCGGATAATCCGACGGATTGAAGCCGTTGATCTTGAAGTCAACGTTGTTTCCGGTGAACTGGGTCAGAGTTCCGTCGATGTTCTGGACCTGAACCTCGTCGCTGTCCATGTTCTTTACCATGTCGAGGATGTAGTTATGGTCGACGACGATCGTTCCCGGTTCTTCAACGAAGAAGAGCTGATTGTCCTTATCGTTCTTGATGACGGAACGGATCGAGATATCGTTGTCGGATCCGGTCAGAACGATCATGTCCTGGTTTGCTTCGATTTCGATACCGCTCATGGTCGGAATCGGAGAACTGGATGCGACGGCTCCGTTAACGGTCTGAAGAGCTTTATAGAAGACGTCCTTGTTGATGCGGAAATTGAGATCACTCATGTTTGTTAGCCTCCTGTGTACGCGCACTGTGTATATATTCTTTTTAATAAAACTATTGTTATTAGGGCTGTGGAAAATGTGGAAAACTTTCTGACGCCCTGTGAACATCCGTTATTCTACCATTTCAGGCATGTGGCTTAATTGTGAAGAGCCGGGGATAATCACTGACCCAGACTGGCCTCAATCTCGCTGATTGCCTTGTTGAAGTTCTTGTCGCTCTTGATCTGTTTCTCAACCTTGGTGCAGGCGGAGATGATCGTGCTGTGGTCGCGGCCCCCAAACTCTTCGCCGATCTTGATGTAGGGCAGATCCAGCAGCTTGCGGCACAGATAGATGCTGATGTGGCGGGCATTGGCAATGTTCTTGGTACGTGTCTTGCCCGTGATCTGCTGCTTGGTGAGACCGTAATAGTCGGCGACGGCCTTGATAATCTTGCTGGGGCTGAGGCCGGTCTTATCGGATACGACAGCCTGATTTTTAAGCGCATTGACGACGGTTTCGAACTTGATCGGACCATTATCCTTCTGAAAGACAATGGCATAGAAGAGGACACGGTTCCATGCCCCTTCCAGATCACGTACGTTGCCGGAGAAATTCGAGGCAATATAGGCAAGTCCCTCTTCATCGACGCCGTTGACATCGTTGCCGGAGTTCTGAATCTTCATACGAAGAATGGCGAGACTCGTTTCAAATTCCGGCGAATCGATACCGACCGAAAGGCCGCTGGAGAAACGGGAAATGAGACGGTCCTCCAGTCCCTTGATTTCCTTCGGCTGACGATCCGAGGCGAGACATACCTGCTTGCGGTTATTGACCAGTTCGTTATAGATGGAGAAGAATACTTCGTGGCTCTTTTCCTTTCCGGCAAGGAACTGAATATCATCGACCAGCAGAAGATCCATGCTCGACATGTACTGTTTGAAGGCTTCGATATTGCCGTTCTGAATGGCTTTCACGACTCGTTCCACGAACTTCAGGGACTCGATGTAGTAAATCTTTTTGTCCGGATAGTTCTTTTTGACGTAGTTGCCGATCGCCATCAGAAGATGGGTTTTGCCCAGTCCGGAGTTGCCGTAGATAAAGAGAGGATTGAAATATCTGCCCGGATTATAGGCACAGGCAAGTGCCGCAGCCTGCGACTCACGGTTGCAGTCGCCGACGACAAAGTTATCGAACGTACGGTCTGCCTGAATCGGCATCGAGGAAAATTCGGAGTCATCCATTTCCGCAATGGGTGTATTCTCCATGGCATTATGGAGAACAAGTTCACTCTTCTGCAGTACTTCGAGCTTAATGGGCTTTTCCAGATTTAAAAGGTCCGCGATCTGCAAAGCGAGCATCTCTTCGGACTGGGTGATGATCTGTTTGCTCATAATGTCTGGAACGAGAACGATACCTTTTTCATCGTTCAGTTCAATCAGCTGTGACTGGGAGTAGAACGTCTGATAGATATTCTGATCCAGCTTCCCATTCGCTGTTAAATAATCCAGTGTCCGGCGCCAGACATCTGCCAGGTACTGGTCTTTTTTCGTAGTCATAAAATCCTCGATTCAAAAGCGTGTGCAGAACTATTTTAGGACCGGAGAATTTTGTATTCCACAACAAAATTGTGGCAAAAAAAGTTTTCCACAATGGAGATTGTAAAAAACGCATAAAAACACATATATTTTGTGGTTTTCCACACTTTCCACAAAATTATTTGTGGATAAAATTGTGCATAAATTTATACACACGTGGAAAATTAACAAAAATGTGGATATTTTACGCAAATATGAAAATTTACCACGTTTTATCAACATCAAAAAACCGCATAACAAAGCCATTATCACGACAATCAACACTTTTCCACAATTGTGGAAAAACACTTTATCAAATCTGTGAAAAACAGGTGGAAAATCCACAATCAGGCCGCAAAATAAACCCAGGAAAAGCTTAATAATGTGGAAAAAATCCCCGGAAATCACATTCCGGGGATAACAATCATTGAATTACTGTTTCTTTGTCGTTTTCCGCGTAACTCTGCGCTTCTGCGGCTTGATCTTCGCTTTACGGTAGGCTTCCTGATAGAAGTATTCCTGACTGTTGACGGGCGGATCGTTGTTTGTGATCCGGGAATAGCTTCCGTCCCAATTCAGGTTCCATGCCTGACAGTTGTCTTTCCACATCGTCTGGAACATCTTGATCAACCGTCTCTTGATTACCGGATCATAGACCGGTGCACCGACTTCGACCCGGTGCATCATGTTGCGGGTCATCCAGTCAGCGGAGGCAATATAGATACGCTGCCTCTGCCTTAGACCAAAGATATAGATGCGCGAATGCTCTAGAAAACGTCCAACGATGGAATGAACATGAATATTGGCGGTTTCATTCGGTATGCCCGGCTTCAAGCAGCAGATGCCGCGTACAACCATATCGATTTCGACGCCTGCCTTCGATGCCTTGACGAGTTCATCAATCAGTTCCTTATCCGTCAAAGAGTTGATCTTGATGCCAATGTAGGCTTTGCGGCCTTTCTTTGCATAGGCGATCTCGTCTTCAATCATCTGGATAATCGGTTCATGCATGCACGCAGGTGCGACAAGCATGTGTTTCGCATCTGAGACGATATGTCCCATTGACAGAGCCTGAAAGATCTGGGCAGCCTCGAGACCGATATCCTTATCTGCTGTAAACAGAGCGAGATCTGTATACAGACGTGCCGTTATTTCGTTGTAGTTGCCGGTACCGATTTGCGTATAGTATTCGACGCCGGACTTGCTGCGGCGTGTCACGAGACACAGCTTCGAATGTACCTTATAGCCATCGAGGCCATAGATGACCTGTGCCCCGGCTTCTTCCAGACGCCGCGACCATTCGATGTTGTTTTCCTCATCAAAGCGCGCCTTCAGCTCAACCAGAACCGTGACACTCTTGCCGTTTTCTGCCGCTTCAATCAGCGATTCAACAACCTTGCTGTGGCGGGCAACACGGTAAAGCGTCATTTTGATCGACAGCACATCGCGATCATTCGCCGCTTCCTGCAGAAAATCCAGGAACGGCTTCATGCTTTCAAACGGATAGGAAAGCAGCTTATCCGATTCCTTGATCTGCGGAATCAGAGGGCGGCTCATGTCAAACATCGCCGACTGCTGCGGAAAGCGTTTCTCATAGAACAGATCCGTATGGTCACGAAGAATGTCCGAGAACTGCCGCAAAAACGAAATATCCAGCGGCGTCGGATCATAGAACACACACTTCAGCTTCATGCCGGAATACTGGCACAATGTTTTGACGATATTATCATCAAGCTGACGCGTCAGCTCGATGCGCACAGGCTCCAGACGCTTGCGCTTGCGGATCATGTCCTCCATGAAGTCACGATAATCAATTTCTTCGTCATACATGGAGTCCGGATCGATATCCGCGCTGCGCGTCAGTCGAATGAGTGACTTGGAAACAATGTTTTCCTTGAATACCTTCGGCAGGAAGTGAAGAATCAGCTCCTCCGACAACATGTAGGTATTGGCAGTGCCTGGTACCTTGATCAGGCGCGGAATGATGCCGGTAGCGCAGGGAATGATGCCCATGCGCGTATGCTTGTTCTTGGTGCGGAGAATGGCAACAGCGTAGATTTCCTTGTTTCTGAGGAAGGGGAACGGTTGACGCCGCGTAACGATTGTAGGTGACAGAAGCGGCGCAATTTCCTGATCAAACAGCAGTTCGAGCTGACTTCCTTCTTCTTTCTTTAACTTCTGAAAATTAACAATCGATATGCCGTAGCTGCCAAGCTCCTTCAGCAGTTCATTGTAGATGGCACCGTTTTCTTCCGAGAGACGCAATACTTCCTTCGTGATGGCTGCAATCTGTTCGGCGGCGGTCATGCCGGATTTATTGTCCTTGATGTGCGGTTCAATGCGGTCCTGATCCATCAGAGATCCGACCCGGACCATGAAGAATTCATCCAGATTGCTCTGATAGATCGCTGAAAAATTCAGACGCTCACACAGCGGAACATCACTGCGCCCGGCTTCCAGCAAGACCCGTTCATTGAATTTCAGCCATGAAAGTTCACGGTTTAAATAGTAATCCATATCGTTTGCACCTATCCTAAATATATTAAACAAGCTCTTTACCAACAATTGTAAAAAAAGCGTAAAGCCGCAAATGCGGGTAAAAATAAGTAACTGCGTTTACTATGCCTTAGAAAAAGAGTATCCTGAAGAATAACAGGAGTAAATATCATGAAACAATCATTTGGGACCATTAAAGGGGCACCGGTCACCCTTTATGAACTGGAAAATGAATTTCTGGTTCTCAAAGTCATGAATTACGGAGCGACAGTCGTATCCATTATCGATAAAGCGACCGGTATCGATATCGTTAAAGGCTATGATTCCGCCGAAGAATACTACAAGGGCACGGCCCATCTCGGCGCCTTCGTCGGCCGTACAGCAAACCGTACACGCAACGCGCAGTTCAAACTGAACGGGAGCACGTATCATATCACGGCCAATGAACACGGTGTAACCAACCTCCATGGCGGCGAAGGCTTCGATAAGAAGATGTACAGCGTCGAAGAAGGAGAAAACAGCGTACGATTCACCCGCATCTCACCGGATGGTGAAGAAGGCTATCCAGGCAATATGCATGTGGCCGTTACCTATACATTGAATGGCCGCACGATTGAGATGAAGGCGGAAGCTGTCAGTGACGAAGATACGCTCTTTGCGATCACGAACCACAACTACTACAACCTGGATGGCAGCGATTCGATTCTGGATCATACGCTCAAGATCAATGCTGGAACCTATTCACCCAACGATGATCTGAGCATTTCTCTGGATACATGTCTGCCGGTGGCGGGTACGCCTTTTGATTTCCGGACAGGAAAGAAGCTTGGCACCGATATCAACGCAGACGTGGAACAGATTCAGAAGTTCCGCGGCTACGACCATCACTTTGAGATTGAAGGAACAGGGATGCGCACCTTTGCTGAGTTAACGGGAAAGAAGCTGAAGCTGACGGTTGCCTCGGATCTGCCGGGCATGCACATGTATACAGCCAACTTCCTCGATATCATCGGAAAGCATGGCGTTGAGAGCGGGCCGCATAGCGCCGTATGCATCGAGCCGGAATATTATCCCAATGCGATCAATTATCCCGGCATTGAACCGAAGCCGGTTCTTGAAGCCGGAATGCATGGGGAATCGAACATTACATGGACCATTGAAGAACTCTGAGGCGGAAGATCATTCCGCCTTTTCTTTTCCGGTTATGGAGAGGAATATGAAATAAAAAGGACTGCCGCAGCAGTCCGGTGAATCATTGTTATTCCGCTTCGTCTGCCGTATCTTCCGGTTCCTCAGAATTCTGATCCGGAACATACTTGATGACAACGTGACGATCTGCGCCCTGACCTTCCGATTCGGTCGAAATGTTATGCCACTTGTTCAGAGCTCTGTGGATTGCCTTGCGCTCATCATTCGGCATCGGATCCAGCGCCGCATCCACATGGGAGCGCTGCACCTGTTTCGCCGTACGACGAGCCATCGACGCAAGCTTGTGATACCGGTCTTCCTTGTAGTAGTTGACGTCGATCAGAACATCAATACGGGCATGGAAGTGGGAATTCACAGCGGCACGCACAACAGCGTTGAACGCATCCAGCGTCTTGCCCTGGCGGCCGATCAGAACCGCATTGTTATCGGCACCGAGATTGACAATATACTGACCGTCCTTCACTTCGATGGCCGCATCCGCATCCAGTTCAATGCCCTCAAAGAAATTTCCCAGATAATCAAACAGGAAATCCTTCACATCACTCTCGCTGTAGTTTCTTTTGGAAGAAGGTGTTTCCTCTTCCTCTTCTTCCGGTTCGATCACGGCTTCTTCTTCGATTTCTTCTTCAACTTCCGGAACATCCGCTTCAATCGTTACCGAAGCACCAAGGCCAAGGACACCTTTCTTTTCTTCAACGACGGTATAGGTGATGGTTTCCTTGTCGCAGCCCAGTTCCTGTGCCGCAAGCTCCAGTGCCTCATCCAGAGACTTAGCTGTAAATGAACTCATTTTCCTTCAGCCTCCTTTGCATTGCGAGAATCAATGACCTTCTGCACAATCAGCGTCTTAACGATCGTAACAGCAGAATAGATTGCCCAGTACACGGACATGGCTGCCGGCCACATCAGACCGAAGACAAGGATCAGCGCGAACATATACCACTGCATGATCTTGGTCTGCGTATTGGAAGTAGGCTCTTGCGGCTTGCGGTGATGCTTCGCAGCTTCCGCTTCCGCCTTCTTCTTGTTGATCCACATCGGCAGATTCATGGACAGATACTGCAGAACTGCCATGATCACGAAGAGGAAGATATATCCCCAGCGTCCGCTCGACTTGATGCCGGCCAAGATCGTCGTATCCAGCGATATCGAACCGACCGTTGCCGTACGTACGGAAGAGGCACGCTGTACCGCCTGATACATGGCAATGATGATCGGGAACTGAATGAACTGTACGACCATCGTTCCCATCGGGTTCACTTTGTATTTGCTGTAGAGATTCTGCATCTCCTGCGCCATCCGCATGCGGCTCGCATCATCGTCGCGTCCCTCATACTTGCGCTGAATCTTCTCCAGCTCCGGCTGCAGCATCTGCATCTTCTGCATACCGATCTGGGACGGAAGCGTAATGACAAGGAGAACTGCATTGACAAGAATCGTCGTAAGAGAGATTGCCGCAATAACACCCGTCTTCGTGGCAAGGTTGTTGATCAGCCAGGCAAGCGGCCAGACAAACAGAGCAGAGAACCAGTTCTCATCGCTCATAATCTGCGAGAACGTAGTTGATTCGGTAATCTGTTTGATCGCTCCGCTTTCATCGGTAGGTACACGGCATCCCGACAGCATCACGGCGCATACAAGCACCACGCTGACGAGGAGTAATTTCTTCATCCAAGGCTTATGGTTCATCATCTGGCTCCAATCGGTCATATCGACAACATTTTAGCTTTATACAGTAGTTTTTCCAAGCTGTTTTTATTGGCGGCATAGTCCAGGTCCTTATACCCGAAACGAAGGATAATGACTCCGTCCATCGGGCAGCTGGAAAAGTCGACCAGATCCTGGCACATCATCCGCACCTGGCGCTTATACAGGTTGCGGTCCACAGCGTGTCCGATCTTCTTCGGCAGAGAGATGCCGATGCGGGCCTCATCCTCTTTCTTCGCCGTCGTATACAGCACAAAAGACGGACAGACATATTTCTGCCCCTTGTGGATAATTGTCTGAAATTCCTGTGCCTTGCGTACTCTGTTTTTCTTCTTCATACATTCAACAAAAGTAATGCTATAAAAAAAGCCGCCGACCGGCGGTTTTCCTTAAGCAGAGAGAACAGCTCTTCCCTTTGCTCTGCGTCTAGCTAAGACCTTGCGTCCGCCGGCTGTAGCCATACGTGCTCTGAAGCCGTGGGTCGCCTTGTTTTTTCTCTTAGACGGCTGGTATGTTCTTTTTGCGTTACGCTTCATTCATGCCACCTCCATTTTTATAGAACAATCGCGCATTAATGATATACGCCGCATAAGTAAAAGTCAAACCGCATTTTTCAACCTTACAAGTGACCGGCGAGAAAGCCCAAGTACTTCAGCTTTGGGATGAAAGCCGGCCATACCAACGGATGTACTGTTTCTGCTTCATATCTTATAATTGGAAGCGTAGAGATGCGGGGATTTAAGTTCAGATTAGAGCCAAATGAAACACAGAAGAAGCAGATTCAGGAAACACTTGATTCTGCTCGTTTTGTGTATAATCGGTTTCTGGATCTGAACGAGTATGCGTATCAGACTGAAGGCGTACATCTTTCGTATGCGATGATGTGCTCACTCTTGACGGATTTGAAGCAGGATTCGGAATGTGCGTGGCTGAAGCAGGCCGATAGTATGGCACTGCAGACGGCGCTGAAAGACCTGGATGAAGCGTTTCAGAATTTCTTTGCCGGACGTGCAAAGTATCCGAAGTTTAAGAAAAAGAAGCGCGCTTATAAGTCTGCGTATCGCACACGAAATCAGAATGGCAGTATTCAGATCATCGACAAGCGTCATGTAAAACTCCCGAAGCTCGGCGTTGTCCGTGCCCGCATTTCGAGGTTTCCGCATGGAGTGATTAAAAATGCGTCGATCTCACTGACAGCAGCGGGCAAATACGAAGTCTCCTTCTGCGTAGATGAAATTGCAGTCCCGAAGAAATCCGCCGGCGGAGAGATCGCCATTGATATAGGGCTTGCAGAGTTCTATACCGACTCGAAAGGCCGTACGGTTGAGAATCCACACATTCTTGTAAAGTTCAGTAAAAAGCTTGCCAAAGAACAGCGCAGGCTTTCCCGCATGTATGAAGCAGCGAAGAAAGCGGGAAAGAAGCTGAGTGACTGCAAAAACTATCAGAAGCAGCGGATCAAAGTTGCGAAGATCCATGAACGCATTGCCAACACCAGAAACGACTTTCTGCAGAAGCAGAGCACAGCATTAGCTGATGAAAACCAAATCATCTATGCCGAGCATTTGAACATCTGCGGAATGGTTAAAAATCACAGGCTGGCAAAGGCAATTTCGGATGCGGGCTGGAGTTCGTTCTTTCAGATGCTGGAATACAAAGTGACAGAACGTAACGGCTTTTTGATCAAAGTCGATACGTTCTATCCAAG